>Ga0315336_1001874_pt1 | contig 36118 bp, 30 predicted proteins | sample ASW5metaG_FD_204512 | JGI IMG/M metagenome (GOLD analysis project Ga0315336, IMG submission 204512) | Ammonia-oxidizing marine archaeal communities from Monterey Bay, California, United States - ASW #5 | ecosystem: Environmental > Aquatic > Marine > Intertidal zone | place: USA: California... | reverse complement strand
GAGGACGAGGGCAACAGTTGGGATCGCCTCGATGCCGTCTGGAACATCCCCTACGTTGCCACCGTCACCTATCCGGTCTCCACCGTCGAGCCCCATGTGCGCAACATAGTAGTTGATCCCACCGATGCCAGCACCCTATATGCTGCCCTGCAGGTGGGCTTCATTGTCAAAAGTACCGACGGCGGATTGAGTTGGCGACTGCTCGACAAGAACCTCGATTGCGACGTACATACCATCGCTATCGATCCCGCCAATGCGCAACGCCTCCTGGTCGCCACTGGCGGTCACGACGCACGCAAGGGAACAGCCCCCGGCCGAGCGCTCTACAGCAGCGAGGATGCCGGTGAAAGCTGGGCACCTATCGCCACCAACTTCACCAAGGAATATTCGGTGCCGCTGGCCTTCGATGCCATTGACCCGGGCATCGTTTATTCGGCCGTTGCCAATGGCCAACCTGGCCGTTGGCGTAGACGCGATACCGGCGCAGAATCTACCTTCATCCGTTCGGTCGACGGTGGGAGGACCTGGGATGGCATCGACGGTGGCATCGCAGCCAAAGATTTTCCTGAGGTTATCATCGCCGATAGCGCGACCCCAGGCCTAATCTATACCGGCTGCCGCAGTGGCGATTTTTACGCCAGTGAAAACAGCGGCGAGACCTGGACGCCCATGGGTATCAGTCTGGGCGTCAAGGATCTCGGCAGCGTCGTCCTCACCCACACTTGAGCCATGGAGACACGGGCATGGTCCCCACACCTTATGGTGAATCTTCTACCAGCTATGTCCCCCCCGCCTTGGGCGGGAGGTGCTCGAATTCCAGTGCGTCACGCAAGATGGTCACCCGACCGATCATGGCCCCCCAGACAAGAATGATTATTGCACCGGCGATGCCCACGGGCCAGGCAAGGCCGGTCGCATCTGCCACTACGCCGATCATCAGGGTGCCCACTGCCGGCGCCCCTTGATGCAGGAAGTAGTAAAGCGACATGACACGGCCGCGCATTTCGCCGTCGACGGCGTTCTGCAGCAGGTTGAGTCCGGCAACTCCCGAAAGATTCATGGAGAATCCCACCAGAGTCGCAATCAGAACAGCAAGCCAGAAATTATCCATCATAGCGAAGACCAGCGTCGCCAGGCCAACTGCCAGAAGGCTTGCGAATGCGATCCCTGTCATCCCCCTGATGCTTTCCCGGGACAGGAGAGCGAAGCAAGAGAGCACGGCCCCGAAACCCATGGCCGAGGTCAGCCAAGCCAAGCCCGCGGCACCACGCCCGAAAACGCCGTCAGCAAATCCTGGCAACAGGTCGGGCAGCGCTCGCACGGTCAGCGACGTCACGCCGAGAATTATCAACATCGGCCCTATGCCAGAATGGCTGACTGCGTAGCGCACACCTTCGGTGATGTTGCGCAGGGCATGACCGGATTTACCGCCCAGGTGCTCAGGCACGGCCACCTCGATGGTGGCTAGCACCCAGATGAAATAGAGGAAGGTGAATGCGTTGAAGACGAAGGCGGGGGCGATGCCGATATTGACGATTGTGACACCCGCCACCGCCGGCCCAATGAAGCGGGAAACGTTGAAAATTAAAGAATTGATAGCGATGGCAGGGGTCAGATCCTCGCGCGGAACGAGGCTCGGCACCACGGCGAGACGGGCGGCCGCGTGGTAGGCGTGGACGATACCGAAGGCGATGGCTAAAACCACCAGGGACCAACGGTCGACCCAGCCGCCGAACACCATGGCCGCCACCATCAACGCCTGGACCAATTGGGCCCATTGGGACCAAAGGGACAACTTGATACGGTCCATGCGGTCGGCCAATTCACCAGCAATAGGGGCAGCCAGCATGCTCGCGAACAGATCCGAGAAGGCTATGATACCGAGCCAGGTATAGGAATGGGTCAGCTCCCAGGTCAACCAACTCATGGCGACCCGATGGGTCCACGTACCGACATTGGAGCATAGGCTAGATATGGTGTAACGGCGGTAATCGCGATGGCGCATGGCCCGCGTGAATCCCGCTAAGGGATTGCCCATGGCCATTATCTTCCCACGCACACTATTTGGCCCGCCAGCCAGATCAGCCTTGGCAAGGCCAACGGTGAAGGTACCTCATTAGAGGCCAGTATCTGTAACATGTTCGGAGCACCAGGTTTTTGAAGGGAACGATATTCACGAAATTTGAGCCGAGAGTCCACATGCACATGACCATGCTGTAATCTCCAGTCCTCATCGCCGGTATTTCAATAAATTATTTGAGCCGCCACACGGGCCATGGTAGCGGTAATATTCGTTTCGGTTAGTGCTCATTTCAGGGAGAACTTAAAATGACCACCAAATCCATCAAGGACTGCACTGTCGCCGATGCCTATCTGGAAATTCTTGCCAACCGTGGCATCGAATACCTATTCGCCAATGCGGGCACCGATTTTGCGCCATTGATTGAGGCGCTGGCTAAGGCCCAGGCGCTGGGGACGCCGCACCCCAAGCCCATCACCTGCCCTCATGAAAACACTGCCCAGCACATGGCGATCGGCTATTACCTGGCCACCGGACGGCCGCAAGTGACCATGATGCACGTCAATGTCGGTACCGCCAACGGCATGAATGGTCTGTTGAACGCATCGCGTGGCAACATCCCCATGCTGTATACCGCCGGGCGCACCCCCACCAATGAGCACACCCTGCCCGGGCACCGCGACAACGTCATCCACTGGACCCAGGAAATGTTCGACCAGAACGGCATGACCCGGGAAGCGGCAAAATGGGATTACGAGCTGCGCAACGCTGAACAGGTCGAGACCATTATCGACCGCATCATGAGCGTCATGATGAGTGACCCCATGGGCCCGGCTTACCTATCCCTGCCCCGAGAGGTGCTGGCCATCCCCATCAAGGAGTTCACCTATTCGTCACCTGGACACATCCAGCCCACCAAGCCGTCGCTGCCCAACCCCAATGATCTCGACGAGGCTGCCCAGATTCTCGCCAAGGCGAAAAACCCGGTGATCATCACCAACTGGGGCGGGCGTAATCCAGGTGTCATGCCGGCCCTAGTCGACCTTGCCGAGCGTTACGCTATGCCGGTGGTAGAGTTTTCCAACCGCTATGTCGCCATGCCGCAACACCATCCCATGTATGCCGGCGGCAACCCCAATCCCTTTGTTAAGGCCGCCGATGCCATTCTGGTGATTGATTGCGCCGTCCCCTGGCTGCCCGCCCTGGTCAGCCATTCCGACGACTGCAAGGTCATCCACATGGCGCCGGACCCGATGTATTCCATGTTCCCGGTGCGCGGTTTCCGTTGCGATATCGCTCTGGCCTGCGGCACTGATCTCGGTCTGCTAGCCCTGGCCAAGGCCATGGAGGAGCCGGCAAAATCAGCCAACGCCGTGACCGACAAGCGCCGCGCCACTTTGACCGCGAACCATGATGTGCTGGAAGAAAACTGGGCCAAAAAACTGGAGGCGGTGAAGGACCAGACGCCGATCCACCCAGCTTGGATTTCCCATTGCCTGGGCCAGATCAGCGATGCTGACACCATATTCGCCGTCGAATCTAAATTGCAGGTGCAATACCTCGCCAGCGAAAAACCCGGCAAGTTCCTCAACGCCGGAGCATCGTCGGGCCTCGGCCATGGTATGGGGGTGGCGCTCGGCGCTAAACTAGCCGACCGCGACCGGCTGGTGGTCGGCACCCATGGCGACGGTTCCTATATGTTCAATGTCCCAGTCTCGGCCCATTACGTCGCTGCGGAACAGGAACTGCCGATCCTGACCGTGATCTTCAATAATCAGCGATGGCAGGCGGTGCGGGGGGCGACCCTACGCATGCAACCCGACGGATATGCGTCCAAGGCCAACCAGATGCCGCTCAGCCATTTCAACGTCGAGCAGCATTACGAAAAACTGGTGGAGGTCTCTGGCGGCGTGGGCGAACAGGTCACCGATCCGGCGCAGATGTTGCCGGCTCTGGAACGCGCGCACAAGGCGGTGATGGTTGACAAGCGCCAAGCCCTGGTCAACGTCGTCTCCTCGGACCCGAATTAGGCCCGCCGGTCGGTCTAGCAGCCCAGAATAATATATTCCACCCACTTGGCATAGGCCTGATAGGTACTTCAAAACAGGAATATCTCCAACCCCAGACAACCGGCCGGCAATGAATTTTCCCGCGCGCTTCCAACCTTTCAAGGAATGATGTAAAGCCGCGCGTAGCTGGCATTGCCGCCAATGTGCTGTATTTTGCGGCCCTGCCTATGGCCTTTACAATTAACTGCGCAGTCATGCCATGCACTCCTTAGTCTCCATCTCCAATCTTTCCAAGACCTACGCCGGCGGGTTTCGGGCGCTAGATGGCGTCAGCCTTGATATCGGCCAGGGTGAGATCCTCGCCCTTCTGGGGCCCAATGGCGCCGGGAAGACGACCCTGATCAGCATCATCTGTGGTATCGTCACAGCGAGCAGCGGCACAATTTCCATCGCTGGTTTAGACATCGATAAGGATTTTCGCAAGACCCGTGCCATGATAGGCCTAGTGCCCCAGGAACTTGCCACCGACGTCTTCGAGACAGTTTGGAATACGGTTTGTTTCAGCCGCGGCCTGTTTGGCAAGAAACCCGATGCCGGCCATATCGAAAAAGTGCTGCGCGACCTATCACTGTGGGATAAAAAAGACAGCCGCATTATTACTCTGTCCGGCGGCATGAAACGCCGGGTCCTGATAGCCAAGGCGCTCTCCCACGAGCCCAGTATCCTGTTCCTCGACGAACCCACCGCCGGGGTCGATGTAGAACTGCGCCAGGGCATGTGGCGCACCGTCGAGGACCTGCGCCAAGCGGGGGTAACCATAATTCTAACCACCCATTATATCGAAGAGGCTGAGGAAATTGCCGACCGGGTCGCAGTGATCCACAAGGGCCAGATCATCGTCGTCGAGGAAAAGGCCGAACTAATGCGAAAGCTCGGCAAAAAGTCTCTTGTGCTCGACTTGTTGGAGCCCCTCAACGTAATGCCGCCCAGTCTGGAGCCCTTCGACCTTGAGCTGTCACCGGACCGCCAACAGTTGATCTACTCCTATGATAGCCAGGCCAATCGCACCGGCATCACTGTGCTTATCAGTGCCTTGGGCGACGCCGGCATACGCTTTCGCGACCTCCATACAAGCCAAAGCTCACTGGAAGATATTTTCGTCGACCTGGTACGGGACAAGTCATGAATTTCCACGGCATCAAAGCGATCTACATGTTCGAAATGGCCCGCACGCGTCGGACCCTGATGCAGAGCATGATCTCGCCGGTGATCTCGACATCGCTCTATTTCGTCGTCTTTGGATCAGCCATCGGCTCGCGCATCACCGAGATCGAGGGCATCAGCTACGGTGCCTTCCTGGTGCCCGGACTGATAATGCTTATGCTGCTCACCCAGAGCATCTCCAACGCCTCGTTTGGCATTTATTTTCCAAAATTCACCGGTACCATTTATGAGCTCCTGTCAGCGCCGGTATCGCCGCTAGAGATCATGCTTGGCTATGTTGGCGCGGCGGCCAGCAAATCCCTGGTGCTGGGGCTCGTCATTATGGCCACGGCGGGATTGTTCGTGCAGCTGCAGGTAGCCCACCCGGTCTGGATGGTAGTTTTCCTAGTACTCACGGCGATCACCTTCAGCTTGCTAGGCTTCATCATCGGCATCTTGGCCGAGAATTTCGAGCAGCTCCAAGTGGTACCGCTCTTGGTGGTCACACCCCTGGTCTTCCTCGGGGGTAGCTTCTATTCCATCAACATGCTACCGCCGTTCTGGCAGAACGTAACCCTGTTCAACCCGGTACTGTATCTGGTCAGCGGCTTTCGCTGGAGCTTTTATGGCCTCGCTGATGTCAGCGTCATCGCCAGCCTATCGATGATCGCCGTCTTCCTGGTGGGTTCCCTCACCGTGGTCTGGTGGATCTTCCGCACCGGCTACCGACTCAAAACCTGACGGGCTTCTGCCTACGTATTGCGTGATGGGTCACGATACCTTGATAATCATGGTCCCCGGTGTGGTCGAACACGACCAAGGCATGTCGGGCCAGCGGGGCCGTGGCCCGTTTTTCTGAGTGGGCCTGGAGCATCCCTTTTTAAAGTAAACACCCTGCTATAGCCGTCAGGCATGTTTCCAAGGAGAGCTCTCGGATGCAATACGCAGATGGTATTCAGAATGTCCTAGATGCCACAAGCAGATTGAGCAAATACTGAGAAACGGAATTTGACTACGACACCGAATCTACTATCCCGGGCACCATAGATTCTTCGGGTATCTTCCAATTCTTCATCGGCTTACCGTCAATCATCGCCGTTACTTCGCGAATCCAGAGGCGGCGCAGTAGCGCCACTCGGTTGTCTGTCGGACCAAGATGTTCCTGAGGACGCCCGGCGACAGTTCCCTGCCCCACTTGCGTCACATAATCCTCAATTTCGAAACAGGTGTTGGCCTGTATGTCGTTCGGCAGATCCTCAATCGCCATTTCGCCAGCGATGATTTTCTCTGCAATATTCCACCGCGTCTTATCATCCGCTTCCTGCTGCGAATAGCGGGCCTCAGCATAGGCGCGACCTTCCATGCCCAGCAGCGGCGTGCAGGTCACATCAAAGCTGACGAATTTCTGATCATTGACTGGCACGGTAAACACTATCTTGGTGTCCCATATGTTGCGTCCATCATAGCCTTGCGCGCGGGTGAGCTGCCAGAACTGCCGCGTATAAGGCATGTAAAAATAGGCAGCCCGACGCGGACCGGCATCTACGTCAACGCTATTGTTGCCTGCCTTGCGAGTCGCTTTGAAACCATAATCAGTTTCCTCGACATCTTCGCACCTGGGCTCTAAATAATGACTCCAGCCTTCGCGCTTGGCAGTTGCGCGGTGGACCCACGGGATATGGCCGGCATCATTTTCCTGCTTGTTCCAGAAGCTGCAGGGAAGATATTCCGGTGGGTCCGCGACGATGACGCCCGGCATATCCATGTCTGGATATTGCTGGAACGGCGGGGGCTCCCCCTCGCCAATATAGATGAAAATAAGTTCCGCATATTCGCGAGTTTGATATGTCGGGAGCTGTATTTTTTCACAAAATGGCTTTTCCTCGTTGGGCTGTTCGACACACTGCCCAGAGTCATCGAACCGCCAGCCGTGGTAACGGCAGCGCAAACTGTCACCCTCTACCCACCCAGCGGAAAGCTGGGTTCCACGATGCGGGCAGCGAAATCCGGTGACGCGAGCAACGCCATCATTACCGCGATAGGCAGTGAACTGCTCGCTCAGAAGCTCAATCGGTTTGGCGCGCCCTGCCTGCAGGTCTTTACACCTCAGCACCGGATGCCAGAAGCGGCGGAGATACCGCCCCGCCGGCGTTCCTAGGCCGACCGGTTCAAGGTCCGACATCTGGAGTCTGGGCGCACGTGCCATCGCAATATCCCTTGGAGGTTTCATGGGTTTCGGCGTTTGTCATAACAAATTCGCGGTCCAGTGTCATCGTGATCATAGCTGAATAATGGGTCACAACTTCTATGTTCAGAAACAGTCCCAATACCAATTTTCTACTCGGAGAAATTGGCCGGATCCTTCATCCCAAAGGGGAATTATCATCTTGGTACGGCTTATTTTATTGATTTCTTTCCTACGCTGAAGCGAGCCCCTTCGTAGTTCAAACTGGGCATATCAGAAGGTGACATAGGACTGAAATCAACTCCCAATTGGCGATGTCCTGGATCATCGCCAAGACCGTCTCCACCCTGCTGCCCGCGCCTCTACTTCACTGCAAAACCAACGTTCGCCTTTGGATGTTGTGATCTTGGTACGACTGTAATATTTATCACCGGGCACATGATAGATGTGTCCTCTGCGGCTGATATTGCCCTTGATAATGCAACGCCCTCTTTCTTTGCCTTTGGTCACGGTCAGTCGCTTGCCACGACGCCAATCCCACGGCTTAACAAACTTTCCCTGCCAGACCCCCACCTGAGAATTTGAAGCCCTGTTCTCTTGCCTGATGTAATCCCTCGAATAAAGGCGATAGGCTAAAGCCCACCCCTTGGAGACCATCCAGGCATTCAGGTCCATTCCCCGAAATCGGCAAACGGCAACCACCCGGCCATAGCGATCACTATCCCTCGGTGTGCAGGACACAGTCCCCCTCATAATCTTGTCTGAGAGAGCCTGAGATGCCCACTGACCACAGCGATACTTCCTACTCCCCACCAAACATGATTGGCCGTTTTCAGGAGCGTCGATGCCGTGCAGGCGAATTCTCTTCCCGTGAATTTCTAGGGTGTCGCCGTCAATAACCGAAGCACGACCAATTATGGGGTCAGTGGCGAAAGCTTCTGGTGCAACTAATAGAGAAAATACTGCTGGAACTAACAGTATTAGCACAATGACTAGAAACTTCATGACCATCACGAGCACTGACCAAAATATATTTAGTTAGAACCCAATCCATTTCGTATAACGCCTTGCCAAAGCGCTAACGTTTATTGTGTATCAGTTGTGTACCAACTTAATAGTAGCAATCACTTCGATCAAATCTCATTGAAAAACTTGGCGTCCCCTAAAGGAGATGATGGCCAGTTTTTGGGGTCTTAATTCCCAAGGGCTTACGCCTCTATGCCTTCCGATGTACACGCATCACTATCAGTGACATGAACTTGAGTTCGTGCCCTACTCCGCCTTGATTATCAACGTAAGTAAGGTCATCAGGAAAATACAGTAGGATACTCGTGGAGAGTAGAGAAAGGTTTTCGGGTGGTATGGGTATTGGCCGAAGGCAAGGTGGCCCTGTACGCTGCTCCCTGGGCGTTCACAAAGTCATGTTTGCATGGGGGACCGATCACTGGCCTAATTCTTGGGAGAAGCGCCTAGCATGGGATCGAATCACCACATAGTGTTGGATCAAGATTTTTCGCATTTTCAATAACAACCAATCAAGGTGTTCTAGCGCGTGATAAAGACACAATTTAGCAAGGAGAGTATTGGGGCAGGGGGACGGAGCTGCATGTTTAAGCCACAAACCACACCAGCCTATATCTACGATGAACAGCAACTTCGATCAGACGTTAAAAAGATCAGAAAAATTACCCACGCAGTGGGCTGTAAAATTCTTTATTCACCCAAGGCGAATGCGGTTCACGGTGTCCTGGATACCATCGCCAAAAACGTCAATGGATTCGCCGCCAGTTCGGTTTTCGAAGCACGTCTGTCGCGTCAGGTCTTGGGGGAGCGCGGTTCGGTACATCTAACAAATCCTGGCCTGCGTGCCGATGAAGTGGCCGAGGTGGTAGCACTATGCGACTACGTTTCACTTAATTCCTTGAGCCAATGGGAGATATATGCACCGGCGCTATCGGGACGTTTGAAATGCGGACTTCGTGTCAATCCTGGCATGTCTTTGGTTTGTGATCTTCGCTATGACCCTTGCCGCGAGAATTCCAAGCTCGGTGTCCCACTAGAACATCTCGAAGAAATTCACCGCCTGATGCCCAGTCGGATAGAGGGAATTTCGGGACTGCATTTTCATACCAACAGCGAGGCGAGCGAATTCTCCGGCCTGCTTGCCACCGTCCGTCACCTCTCCGACCGTATCGGGCCCTTTCTTGAGAAAATCGAATGGATCAACCTCGGCGGCGGATATCTGTTCGACGACCCCGACACACTGGGCGAATTCCAAGAAAGCGTGGGTCTAATGCGTTCTCGCTTTGGGCTTGAAGTCTTCGTGGAGCCGGGGACCGCTCTGGTTGGTCAGGCATGCTATCTGGTGGCCTCGGTGGTAGATTTGTTCGTGAGCGAGAATAAGTCCATTGCCGTTTTGGATGCGACGACAAACCATTGGCCTGAAGTGTTCGAATACGAATTCTCGCCCGACGTCATCGGTGATACCGAGGACGGCGAATACGAATACCTCCTTGCGGGAGGGACTTGCCTGGCTGGTGACTTGTTTGGAACCTATGCATTTGGTGAGCCCCTTGACGTTGGTTCCAAGGTTGTATTTGCCAATGCTGGCGCGTATGCGTTGGTCAAAGCCCATTATTTTAACGGAATCAACCTGCCATCAATTTACGCGTTGACGCCGCATGGAGAACTGATTCTGGAAAAAAAATTCACTTATGAGGATTTCGCACGACAGTGCGGAGTGGTCGAACATGAAAATAACTGAGAAATTCTTGTCGCTACCCATTCCGCCGGAGGCGCCAGATTTTCTGGACCAAGTCCAAAGATCACAGCGCTTCCGCATAACCGGTGACGCCGCGCCGGTCCGCTTTTCGGTAACGAATTCCAGTGATGGTGCCTGTGCATGTGAAGTGGGTATTTTGGAGGGCTTGGGATCAGACTACGAGCCCAATTCCTTGTTCGAGTTCAGGAAGCGCACCAGGACGCTTAACCATGGCTTCAATGCAGTATTCATCGTGCCGACAGGGATCGGCGCAAGAATCGGCGGCCATGCGGGTGATGCGACACCCGTGGTCCGCATGCTTGCGGAATTTTGCGATAATCTGATCACGCACCCTAATTCGGTTAATGCAAGCGACCTCAACGAGATGACCGAGAACACGGTCTATGTGGAGGGCAGCATCCTCACTCGTTTCCTCATGGGTACCATCGGCCTCGGTCGCGTGCGGTCAAACCGTGTGTTGGCAATCATCGATGATCATGAAGATGAGATTTTCGTAAATGCCGCGGTCAATGCGGTGAGCGCCGCGCGTGCATCCTTTGGCCTTGACTGTCCGAAGGTCATAAAAATGAAACACCCTGTTCACATGAGCGCAGAATACGCAGGCTCGGGTCGTGCCGCAGGTCGGGTCGAAAACTTCGCCGCCCTTTGTGAGGTACTTGAAAAGGAGCGCGGCACTTTTGACGCCGTCGCCATCGCGTCGGTCATTGACTTGCCGTTGGAATATCATGAGGATTATTTCAGCTCGGACGGCGAAATGGTCAACCCATGGGGTGGAGTGGAGGCGCTTCTGACCCATTCGATTTCGAGCCTTTTCAACGTGCCGTCGGCGCATTCGCCAATGCTGGAAAATCGCGAAGTTGCCGATGCTGATGTGGGCATTGTCGAGCCCCGCCTAGCCGCGGAAGCGGTGTCCATGGCGTTTCTCCATTGTATCCTGAAGGGACTGCATCGAAGCCCAGCCATTGTCACCGATCCAGCGGAAATAGCCGATTACGCTACTCTGTCGGCCAAAGATGTGTCCTGCCTTGTAATCCCCGAGGCTTGCCTTGGTCTGCCAACCATAGCGGCGCTCCAGCAAGGCATTCCGGTGATCGCCGTCCGGGAAAATAGCAACTTGATGCAGAATGATCTTTCGGCTCTGCCGTGGTCCAAAGGTCAGTATTTCGAAGTGGATAACTATTTGGAAGCGGCGGGGTTGATGGCGGCCATGCGGGCCGGGGTCGATCCGGCGACGGTCCGCCGGCCCTTGGCGCCAACCGTGGTCGAACATGTTTCGGGCGCGAACAATAGCACCGGGAAGAAACACAGAGCCGTTGATTGAAATGGCAAGGCGGCTCGTGTGTTGGCGCTTTTGGCCCACCGCGGATTGTGGTAACGTCCGGGCAGATTCGCGAAAGCTCACAAGGGAGTTCAGGTCTTTTGGAAATTATTAGCGCATCGCTTAACGGACTCCCATGGTTCCTTGCCTATATGGCAACGGCCGTGGCCCTCACGTTGATCTACTTGGTCGTCTATATGTGGGTAACGCCACAACAGGAAATCAAGTTGATCCGGGAAAACAACATAGCCGCCGCGCTCGCCTGCGCCGGTAGCCTGATTGGCTTCTGCTTGCCGTTAGCCAGCGCCATCTCCCAATCGGGCGCTTTGATGGATTGCGTGGTCTGGGGCGTGGTCGCCCTTGTGGTCCAGGTCTTAATTTTCTTCCTGGTTCGTTTGCCTGTACCCAAAATCTCGGAGCGGATTGAAAAAGGCGAGATAGCCAGCGGCTTGTGGCTTGGGGCCGCCTCGCTGGCCGGCGGTATCCTCAACGCCGTGTCCATGACGAGCTGATCAATTTAATGCGTGCCAGAAGTGTGACACTATAGGCCTCGGCTTGAGCTTTGCCCGGATTGGAGAACGTACGATGAAACGTTGGTATTCAATTAAGAGCGTCTTGCTGATGGGGGCTAGTGTCATCGCGCTTTCCGCTTGTGAAGAGGCTAAAGTCAACGCGGCGGTCTACGATAGTCTGCAGCAATGCATCGACGATCCAGCCACGACCCGTGAGCGGTGCGAAAAAAATTATAAAGAAGCACGCGGCCAGCACGCCGCGGTCGCACCGAAGTATTCTTCCGCGGTGGATTGCCAGGCCGACTTCGGCGCTGGAAGATGCGAGCAGGCGCCCTACCGGTCGTCGAATGGCGGCTCGATTTTCATGCCCATGATGATGGGCTACATGATGGGGTCCTTGATCGGTGGGCGCAGGTCCATGGGTTCTCAGCCCCTTTACCGATCGGCCAAGAATTCGAAGGTCTTCCGAACCGCCAACAATAGGGCCGTGGGTTCGACCACGGGGCGGACCCAGGTCGCTCGTTCGGCCACGAGGCGCCCTTCCTTCAAATCCTCTACCATTAGGCGCGGTGGATTTGGGGCTTCCGGGCGGCGGTTTGGATCCGCATCGACCTGAACTGGAGCGGTTCTCTCTGTCCCGATAGCCCCCATGCAGCGCATTCCCGTAGCTGAACGTCCCGACCTATCGCATGTGGCGACTGAACACGGCCTTAAATTCCAAGCTGGCGAAGGGATCGACGGCTGGGATGAAACCGCCTATTACCAATTCACCTTGGCACAGATAGAAGAGGATCTGGCGGGGCCGGCGGAGGAAATAGAGGCCTTATGCTTCCAGGTCGTAGAGCGCGCCGTAAACGACGAGATGGTGTTGTGCCGCCTCGGGATCGCGGAAAATTTTTGGGACTATGTAGCCGATAGTTGGCGTCATGGAGAAAAAAACCTGTATGGGCGAATGGACCTTTCCTATAAGGGCGAAGGGCCGGCGAAACTTCTTGAATACAATGCGGATACACCGACGGCACTTTATGAGACGGCGGTTTTTCAGTGGGAATGGTTGGAACAGGCCACGGAGCAGGGTCTGATTCCGGGCGGCTGTGATCAATTCAACGACCTCCATGAGGCCATCGTCCAGACCATCGCGGTTTTGGGCATCGACGGGTTGTCCCACTTTGCCTGCAATCCAGATGTAGAGGATGACAGGGGGACCCTGGAATATCTTGAGGAATGCGCGCGGGAAGCAGGGCTCGAGACAAGCTTTCTGCCTGTGGAAGATATTGGCATCGATGATCAGGGACAGTTCACCGATCTCGATGATCGGGTGATCACCACCCTGATCAAACTCTATCCATGGGAATGGATCATGACCGAGGCATTTGGCCGTCATGTGCCGGCCAGCGGCGTCCGCTTCATCGAGCCGCCATGGAAGGCCATCTTATCGAACAAAGGCCTGCTTCCCTTGTTGTGGGAAATGTTTGAAGGCCATCCCAATTTGCTGCCGGCATTTTTCGAAGGCGATCCCAGCGCTGCCGCACTTGCCGATACCTATGTCCGCAAACCCTTGTGGTCACGCCAGGGGTCAAATATTGAGATACTCCAAGACGGCAAGATGCAAAGTAGCAGTGACGGACCCTATGGCGAGGAAGATCACATCGTCCAGGCGTTTCACCCCCTGCCGGAACATGGCGGATATTATCCGCTGCTCGGGTGCTGGCTGGTTGCAAGCAAAGCGGCTGGATTATGCATTCGAGAAGATCGGACGTTGGTCACTAGTACGGACGCCCGCTTTGTTCCCCACGTCATCTTGGATTGATGGACCGGCGCGTGGTTGCGCGTGAGGGACGCATAATTTCAATCTTGCGATAAACCCATACGCATCAACGTCGCCTTCAAAACACATGAAAGCGCCAAATGAACACCAAATAACTGGGCTATGCTCCACATGACTCCAAAATGAGTCGTGAGCGGCCATCAAATTCTGGTCGATGATTCCCACCATGCCGGTGCGCGCATCTTCAATGTCGGCAACCACGTGGCGCTCGAATTAGATTCTGGGAGGATCAAGGTACTGCCCGAGTAGAGTGGCGTCCCCTAGGGGAGAAGATGCCCAGTTTTTGGGGTCTTGAATCTCAAGGACTCAGGCCCCACCGCCTTCCAATGCAACGGCGTTACTGTACCAGTGACATGAACTTAAGTTCATATTGAACGCTCCCTTAGTCTCCCCAAACTTCGTTGGGTTCTTCCCGATGCCCTGGGCGCGGGGTTTGGACTTGCGTGTTGTTTCCCGGGTGCGGGCCACGAAACCATTGAGGCTAGGTCAAGGTGCCGGCTATGCCCACCAAGTCGGTGAAGTGATCAGCCACATGATCGGCAGATACGTCTGGGCTGTCGCGGTTAAAGGCGATGGTTGTCATGCCTAAAGCCTTGGCCGCTTCCAGCTCAGAGGCGGCATGACCGACGAACGCCGCCTCATCCGGTGATGCCCCAGTGGGCTCCAGGGCCGCCAGGTAAATTCTCGGGTCAGGTTTTGATGTCTTCAATTCGCATGAATTCGCGAACCCATCCCATAAATTTTCTATGCCGATTCTTGTGAACCAGCGGCGTTTGTCTTCGGTTGAATCAAAGGTATTCGTAACGATGCCAAGCTTAAATCCCAGGGCCTTGAGTTCGTGTAGGGTTTCCGCCACACCTTCGAAAAAAATCACTGCGGCTTGGCCCTGGTTGATCGCTTCTATGCCCTCAGCGACATCCTTCGGATCCGTGATTCCGCAATGTCGAAGCAATCCCTCGTGATGTGCCTCCTTGGTAATCTCTCCTGCATAGGCACGGCGTCTCATGTCGGCCAATTCCGGCTGGCGCGTGTAGGGAGGTAGCCCGTGGCGGGCAAAATACGCGGCAAAGGGATCGGTTTCCCGGTCGCGTTGATAAATGATATCGCCCGCGTCGAAGAGAACGGCTTTAATCGGCATGATCAAAAATCTCCAATCAGAAATCTTAGAAAGCGTCAGACGGGTCCGCCCGCAAGGTGGCAACGCCGCGGGACCGGCCACGGGGCAAGGTGAGACGCGCGCGACAGCGCATCTCACCCGTTGTCAAACTTATACCGGCGCGACGCCGGCATTACCCCAATGGTTACTTCAGGGCCAGGAACAGCGACAAATACGTGTACTTGTTGTCGTAAACATACGTTGGATCAATGGGCCACAAATTCAGCTTTTCGAAGGGGGGTATGCCGAATTTCTTAACCTGCTTCGCGGCCTGATCGGAACGGGCGGCGTAATCGCCGTGTACGTTCCAAGCCTTGAAGCCGTCCTCCATCATGTAGCGGATGAGTAACTTCGCCGCATTAGGATGGGGCGCCCTGTCGGCGACAGCCAGGACCGTTGGATAGGATACGCCGAACACCGGTTTTACGTCGTAGGCCGGCTGCGCATTCCTCTTCCCCTTCTTGTTTTTACGAATCTTGGAGAATGTGGTGATCCCCACCGGCGGATTTTTTTGCTTAGTGCTGCCGACATTCTTGAAGATTTTTGTCGTTGACCTCAGGAACGTCGGTTGGTTTTGGAGCATGCGGTAGAGCCATTCCTTGGCGGCATCGGGCTTGCCCAGCAGCGGGTTCTTCTTGGTTGCCTTTTTCACCTTTTTGGAAAATTTGATCGGCTTGCCGAATTTTCTCTTATATTCAGCGGCCATTTCCTTGGGGTGGGCCAAGATGGTTTGGATCACGTTGGCCTGAACCGCCGATTCCAGTGGGTTCGGCATCAAGAACCTACCCTTCCATTCTTTCCGCGTTAAATCCCAGAGGCTGTCGATGGGTGCACCGCCGGGGTACTTGGTGCCGTTATAGAACAGAACGCGGCTGCTCCAACGCTGGACCAGAAAGGGCTCTTTTTCGGCCTTGGTCAGCTTGCCCGCGACACTGCTGGGAACGAAATTCCAGAGCATTTTGCGGGACAGGAACTCGTTACGCATAAGCGGGGTTGCATTGTTGAAGATCACGTCGACTTTGTAGATTTTGGCCTTATGCTCGCGCCGGAATTTCTCCAGTTGGATTGACGAGGCGATGTCGTGGCCGACGATCTCGACCCCGTATTTCTTTTTAAACTTTTTCTGCAGCTTGAAGATGCGCGAGGACACGGAATAGATCACCACCTTGCCTTCCTTGCGCGCGGCCGCCTCGATAGCTTTCCAATCTTGTGTCGCAGGCGCAAACTTGCCGAGCGCCGCTTTCTTTAGCCACTGTGACTGTCCGTCCGCTTGTGCATTCCCGGTGCCAAAAGCGATCAAACCCGCCACCGGAAGCAACATCGTCAAAAATCGTATTTTCATATCACTCTCCCTTTTTATGGTTAACGCATTGTACAAACTCGCTCAACCGGACGGTTTCAAACCGCCCCTCCGCCATCGGCCAACTGAAAATTGGCATCCTGAGGTCTTTTACCCTCGGGCGCCACCAACTCCCCACTGGCCTCATCGTAGATGTTGATGGCCGATGGGTCGAACCTGACCCATACCGATTGGTCCATTACTAGCCCCAGTTGGCCGGTCTCTCGGGCAAACAGGGTCACGTCACCGCGCCTTATTTGCACGATGGTTTCGGGCCCGGCTGGCAACACTGCATAGACCTGGAACTCCACGGCGTCGTCCATCGGCTCCAGCGAAAGCAGTACGTCCTCGGGCCTGGCGCCCACAAACACTTTTGCATTGGGCGGCGCGCCTGGCGCCGGAAGCGTAAAGTCGCCGCCTTCGAATCGCGCCCGCCCATCATCCAGCGTCTGCGCCGCCATAAGATTGATGCGTGGCATGCCGATGAACCCGGCAACGAAAATGTTGGCGGGCTGGCGATAAATCTCGTCGGGGGGCGCCATTTGTTGGATGCGGCCTTCGTTCATTACGACGACGACACTGGCCATGGTCATGGCTTCACTCTGGTCGTGAGTTACATAAACCGTGGTGGCACCGGTATCGTGGTGGAGACGCTTTAACTCCGAGCGCATGTCTATGCGCAGGCGCGCATCCAGATTGGATAGCGGTTCGTCCATGAGAAAAACTGGCGGCCGGGTGGCGAGTAGGCGGGCCAGAGCGACCCTTTGTTGTTGTCCCCCCGACAACTGGGAGGGATAGCGCTCCCCCAGCCCTTCCATCGCCATGTCGTCAAGCACCGTAGTGACGCGTGCCTCGACTTCCTGGCTGGGAATTTTTTTCACGCGCAGCCCGAAGCCGATGTTGTCCTTGACCTTCATGTGTGGCCACAGGGCGTAGCTCTGGAATACCATGCCCACCTGGCGATCGCCGGGGGCAACGGAAATGCCGCGAGGGGCGGAGAAAACGACGTTTTCTCTGATCGAAATTTCGCCTTCATCGGGGGTCTCGAGACCCGCCAAAGATCGCAGCAGCGTCGTCTTGCCGCAGCCCGACGGCCCCAATAGCACCAGGAACTCGCCTTGTCCGATCGTGAGGCTCAATTGGTCTAAGGCCACGACCTTGCCGAACCTCTTGGTCAGATCCCGTATCTCTATTGTCGCTTCCATGGATCCCTGTCCCCAATTCTCGTTCGGTTCAAATACTTCTTTCGCGTAAGCGCGCCAAGCGACCCTTGCCCAGACGCCAGACGAGATACTGACCAGCGAGGGTGAGCACCGTTACCAATAGTATGAGCGCGTTGCCAAGCTGCACCTGGTCTTCCTCGGCGTAACGAAAGCCGACGGTCATGAGAACCCGGGTGGACGGCGTAATGAGAAGTATGATCAGCGACAACTCCCGCATGACGCCGACAAAGCTCACCAGCATCCCCGCCACCAAGCCCGAAGTCGCCAGCGGCAAGATGATCTCCCGGAAACGCCGCATCCACGATGCGCCCTGGATCTCGGCGGCTTCCTCTAGTTCCCGTCCTATTTGGGTGACGGCGGCAGCGCCCGTGCGCACGCCATAGGGAAGCCTGTTGACGACCGATATCAGCACCAGCAAGGTGAAGGTACCGTAAAGTGCTGGGATCGGCCCGCGCTGTTCGGCGAACAGGCTCAAATACATGGCCGCGAAGGCGATGGCGGGAAACAGGAACGGGGCGAAGGATATCTGATCCAGCAGTTTTGCGATCCATCCACCGCGCCCACGAACCACGATATAGCCGATAACCAGCCCGACCAACGAGCAAAGAGACGCCGAGATGAACGCCAGCTTCAGGGTGATCCAGGTGGCGCCAAGAATGACTTCATTGTGTACCAGTCCCGGCTCGCCTTCCGCCAGATCTGGGTTCGACTCGCCGAACCAGTAGTGCAGCGTCAAGTTGTCGAACCCGTAATACCCGTCCACCAGCATTACTGTCTGATAGGCCAGCAACAGGAGCGGGAAGACCGCCACCACCAGCGCGACGACGGCGGTGGTGGCGAATATCGGCCAACGCCAGTTTCGCAATCGCGTTGGTTGCCCCTTGAACCCCTTGCCGCCGATAGTTTCGAAGCGGTTCAGATTGCCGCCAAGGGCGCGGGAACCGCCATAAACAGCCAGAGCCGTGATGGCAATCAGCACCAACGCTAAAATGTAGCCTAGCGCGGTCAGTCCCTGGTTGAGGGACGAAAATAGCCGGGTCGCCAAGGTCGCGTATTGTACCGGCTGCCCCAGCAGGAACGGCAGGGCGAAAGTACCGATGGTCTTGCCAAATGTGAGGATGGCGGCGGCGGCGAAGGCTGGCGCGATGATGGGGAAAGTGATTTTGCGCAGGATGGTCCAGCGCGAGGCACCTTGAATCTCAGCGCATTCCTCCAACTGTGAATCGAGGCTCGCCAGGGCACCGCAAATCAGCAAAAAGGCGAAGGGGAAATAGTGTATCGTCATGGTGATGATGATCGGCACCGGCCCGTAGGCGAGCCATTCGGGCGGCCCGAAGCCGAGGACGGATTCGTACAAACCGGGTGATCCTCCGATCCTGGGGCTCTTGAAAAGTGTCTCCCAGGCCAGGGCGATAGCGAAGGAAGGGACGACATAAGGAATAATGAGGAGCGGCCGCATCCAGTTCGTGCCCGGCATATCCGTCCGCGTCACGACCCAGGCAAGAACACCCCCCAGCAACAGCGCGAACACAGCCGCGAACAACCCCGTGATCAGAGAATTTGCCAGCGGCTCGAACAGCATCGCATTGGCCGAAGGTCCGGTGAAAGCCTCGGTCCAATGAAACCCGGTGATCTCACCCTCGACCGCCGACCGCGACAAGCGCCGGTCGCCCTCGCCCCAAGAAAATGTCCGCCAAATGAGCTGCGCCAACGGCACCAGGACCAAGTATACCAAAACCGCCAGCAAGGCGATTGAGACCAGGAACTGCGGCGACGTCGCGCGCGCGCGGGTGCGATTTCTCCACCGTTCGATCAACGCCGAGCGGCGATGGTCCAACTCCATGGCCGAATGCGACACCGGCTTACCTCCTCCCAAGCAGCATGGTTTCAGCGAACCCCTTCGAAACTACCGGTCAAGTCAGCTAGCCGATCCAGCGCTTTCAGCGACCTGCCCTGGTCGAGCTGCGCGATGGTCAGAATGAGTGCATTGCAGATGGCCATCGGCACGGTCAATGTCAGGTATTCTTCAGCAAGGCCACGCTCGGCCGCGATGACGATACCCGGACGTGGCTTAACGAGGGGGCCCAAAATGTCGGTGATGAGAATGGCGGTGGCGCCGCTCCGAGCTGTGTGTTGCAAAAGAGGCGTCAACCCCTTGGGAATTGAGTGAAAGGCGAAGATTAGGACAACGTCATCCTGCGCTAACGTAAGCGCATGCTCGGCCAGATCTCGCCCTTGTTGCCGTAAGATCGATGTCTGAAACTCAGAGCGCCGCAAGCGGCGGTCCATTAGTTCGACCAGGGTCGTCGCGTTCCCCTGGGCGAAGAGAAAAACCTGGCGGGCACCCATGAGCGCCTGGGCGGCGGCATTGATTTCCGCCTCGATATCCCGTTCGGCAAGCTGGTGCAGGGCCGTAAGTTCGCTGTCTATGATATCGACCAGGATGGAACCCTGTTTCACGTGCTCCAAACGGTGCCGGAGCCGCTCGGCAGGGTGGGAGGTATCGATAACCTCCGACTGTAATTCGGCCTTGAGTCCCGGGTATCCGCTGAAGCCAAGCTTCTGTGCCAGCCGGACTACCGTTGCGGGATGGACGTTCCCGCGTTCCGCGAGGCCAGTCGCCGATAGGAACGCCGCCTCGGTTGGATTGGCGAGCAACTCACGCACGACCCGTTGATCCGCGGCGGTCAATTGGCCTTGGTGCTGCTGGAGAAGCTCCGAAAAACGCATCCGCTTGTCCCTGATCCGTAACTGCGTTTAGGCCCCCTCGTTCGCCTCATCGGGGCGCCTTGTCGAGGAGTTTAACGCGGCATCGTGAGTGGCGCAATAAATATTGCAATAAAAAGAATTGGCGCACATAATGCAAAATTTTTTGCACAATGGGGCTGTCATCACCGCTTAGCGCCCATTGTAGCACGCGTGGTGGCGCGCGTACGGCGAGATAGATTTACGTCAGGCTCCATGCATTCGAAGCAGCACAGGGAGGCAGCATGTTTATGAAAAAGAAGCTTTCGCTCTTTTCCAAGAGCCGAGCGCTGGAGGCTGAGATCGAGGAGTTTCTGCAAAAACTCTCAGATTCTGCCCTGACTTTTCAATCAGCCGTTGCCGCATATTTGCGCGACGGTGCGACAAATGAATTTGAGCTCATGGTTCAACAGCTCGGGGAACTCGAAAGCCGGGACGACGCGCTTAGGCGGTCGATTGAAACCCAATTGTACCGGCAAACCTTAATCCCGGAGTCGCGGGGCGACGTGTTGGGATTGCTGGAGACCCTCGATCAGGTTCACGGTTTGATGGAAGCCGGGCTTTACGCCCTGTCGATCGAAAAGCCTCTTATTCCGGAGCCCTTCGTGCCCCATTTCCAAGATCTCGTAGAGGCCTGTGTCCATAGCGTTGACCATCTTGTTTTGGCCTCTCGCGCATTTTTTACCAATATCGACGAGGTATCGGAGCATCTCCAGAGGGTGATGCACTTTGAAAAAGAAGCGGACAAGGCCGGGACAATCCTGAAACGTGCAATCTTTGAATCGGACCTCGATCTTGCACGAAAAATGCACCTCAAAAGCTTCGCCGAATACATCGATGACGTTGCTGACGGTACGGAAGATGTTGCTGACCGACTCAGCATATACGCGATCAAACGCGCCATCTGAATCGGACGGAACTTCGATATGGATGTGATGGTTCTCCTATTGCTGACCGGCGGCCTGTTCCTTGGCTGGTCGCTCGGCGCTAACGACGCGGCAAACGTATTTGGGACCGCCGTCGGGACACGAATGGTGAGCTTCACCAAGGCCGCAATGATCTGTTCCGTCTTTGTCATCTTGGGCGCCGTCATCAGCGGGGCAGGCACTTCCAATACCTTAGGAAAACTCGGCGCCATCGATACGCTTTCAGCCTCCTTCGTAGCCGCAATCGCAGCGGCATTGACTGTCTATGTGATGACACATTTAGGCCTGCCGGTATCAACCAGCCAGGCCATCGTCGGTGCCATCGTCGGATGGAACCTACACAGCGGGTCGCCAACCGATGTCTCGGTCCTGATCAAGATCGTCGGCACCTGGATCGCCTGTCCGATTTTGGCGGGGCTGGTGGCTATGATCCTTTACAAGGTCACGGTGCCCAGTCTTAGGCTGGCGCGACTGCACTTGCTTCACCTTGATGCTTTGACCCGGCTCGCCCTCATTATTGCTGGAGCCTTCGGTGCTTACAGTCTTGGCGCCAACAACATCGCCAATGTGATGGGGGTATTCGTGGCCGCCAATCCCCTGGAAGCGTTGGATGTCGGCAGGCTATTTTCCCTTTCGGGCATTCAGCAACTTTTCCTTCTAGGCGGGCTGGCCATAGCATTGGGCGTATTTACCTATTCTAAAAAGGTGATGCTGACAGTCGGCGCGGACCTGATGCCGTTATCACCCGTTGCCGCCTGGATCGTAGTGATGTCCCATTCCATCGTTCTGTTCCTATTTGCCTCACAAGGGCTGGAAGCCCTGCTTGCCAGGTCCGGGCTGCCGACCATACCGCTGGTGCCGGTATCGAGTACCCAAGCGGTCGTCGGCGCCATGCTTGGGCTCGCCATCTTGAAGGGCGGGGGCGGCATAAATTTTGGGGTTCTGGTGCGAATTGCCTCGGGGTGGGTGACAACCCCGTTTATCGCTCTCGTGATATGCTTTGCGTCTCTGTCCGTTTTGCGTAATTTCTTCGAATAAATTGTCGATCTAAAGTTTGGAGTAAATCCAGTGCCCAGCAACATGGATAAACCAATTTTTCCCATCACGGTTCCAACCGAATTCAGGATCATCGCTCATAGAGGCGCCTCGGCCTATGCACCGGAGAATAGTTTAGCTGCATTTCGTCTCGCCAAAATGATGGGCGCCACCGAAATTGAGTTCGATCTGCAGTTTTCCAAGGATAGCCAAATCATGGTGTGCCACGACCGCGTCCTGGACCGCTACGGCTATCCCGGCCTGAAGGTCGCCGAGCTGACCTGCGAAAACCTGATGACCCTAGATATGGGATCCTGGTTTTCTCCGTATAATTTTCATGGCGAAAGGATGATGACATTCAACGAACTGTTGGCGGAATTCGGCAAGAATTTCACCTACCACGCCGAGATCAAGGAACCGGCGCCTGGATTGGCGGAAATGGTTCTGGAAACACTTACGGCCCACGGGGTCCAAGACCGAACCATAGTAACCTCGTTCCATTTTGACGCCCTGGTGGAGGTCAAGGTTCTTGCGCCTGGGCAAAGGGTTGGTTGGCTGGTGCGCGAAGGCGGTATTAATACCGAAAATATCGAAAGGGCGGCAGATGCTAATTTTCACCAATTGTGCCCCATGGCCGGCGAAACCAATGAAGATATGGTCCAGGCTGCCCAGGCCCGTCTCGCCGAAGTGCGCGCCCACTCAGTTAAGGGAGTGGCTACGATGATCCAGGCAATCGAGGCGGGCTGTACCGGCATGACCATCAACTGGCCCGATTGGCTGGTTCACGAAAAAAGGCAAACTAACCACAACAATGACGAGGTGGGACGATGACGAAGCTTATTTTTGATTTCAAAACGACCCCCTTCTTCTTCGTGAGGCATGGTGAGACCGATGACAATCGAAACCAGCTTGTTATGGGGCAACTGGATAAGCCCCTGAATGATCATGGCATTGCTCAAGCCCATGCCGCGGCCCAAACCCTCGTCAACCTTGGAGTTAGATTAATTTATTCCAGCCCCTTAGAGCGGGCCTTGACGACAGCTCAAATCATTGGCGAGTCAATCGGCGCACCTGTCCAAGCCATGCCCGGTCTGATGGAGCGCCAATATGGTCTCTATCAGGGCCGGGAAAGATCTAAACGAATAGCGGGCAACCTGCCCAAGCCCGATGGCGTGGAAAGCTGGTGGGATTTCACCCAAAGAACGCGATCAACCCTCGAATCCATCCAAGGCCAACCCCCGATTTTGGTGGTTGCCCACAACGGGACCTATAAAGCCATCATCGGAGACCAGAATGCGAGGGCACCCAACGCCAAGCCCCTTCAACTCATGCCGCCGAAAACAGACAACGCGGATTGGTCGATTCTCCCCGTCGGTGTTTGAAGCCCTTTCGGATTAACACAATAAGCAGAGCACTTATTGAAGGCGGGCTAACCTAACGGGTAAAGGTCTTTACCCAATGGCGCAAACATCGGTGGCTCTAAGCCCATTTATACCAAAATTGTCTTATTTCGACCCGTGTGCCATACAGGTTTATGGCAACTCACAAACAGAAATTAACGTTGCGTATCTGCTGCGGCATCCATGTCCTTCATGACGGCATGGTCGATATGCTTTATGCGTTGCTGCCGCTACTGCGCGAAGCATTCGGCTTGACCTATGCCGAGGTCGCTCTGGTTCGGTCGGTGCATAAAATCGCGACGGCCTCGTTCCAGATCCCCATCGGCATACTTGCAGAAAAGCTCGGCGCGCGGAATTTGCTGGTTGCCGGGACTGTGCTCGTGGGTGTCGCGTTTATAGGGCTGGGTTTCGCAAACGGCTATGGCGCGATTCTGGCGTTCATATTTCTCGCTGGCTGTGGCGCCGCCGTTCATCATCCTCTGTCGTCATCGATCATCAGCAACGCTTTTCCCGGGACCGGCCAGCGTGCCGCGCTCGGCACCTACAATGCGCTAGGCGATGTGGGTAAATTCGCCTTTCTCGGGCTGACGATTTTCGCCACCGCTTCTCTAGGTTTTTCGTGGCAAGTGCCGGTTCATGGATTTGGCATAGTGGCGGTCATTGTTGCCGTGGGCACTTATATTTTTCTAACTCTCGGCAATACCGGTGAGAGGCCAAATCGGTCCTCGAAACAAAATCTTGGCGATGCGGTCAAGGGCTGGGGCATCAAGCACCAAAGGGGCTTTTACACGCTCGGCGCTATCTCCGCGCTCGACAGCTCGACCCGAAACGGTTTTCTCACTTTTGTGGCGTTTCTCATGATCGAAAAGGGGGTTGCCACGGAATGGGCGGCGGCTGCGGTCCTGGCCACCGTCTTCGGCGGCATGTTCGGCAAATTCGCGGTCGGCTTAATTGCCGAGAGGATCGGGGTTGCACGCTCCATCATGCTAACCGAAATCGCAACGGCAGGGCTGATCATCCTGGTAATTTTGGCGCCGAGCGTCGCCGCGTTCTTCTTGTTGCCGCTCCTAGGTGTGTTCCTGAACGGTACGTCATCGGCTATTTACGGCACTGTCTCCGACCTCATAGAAATCGAGAAACATTCCCGCGCTTACGGATTGATTTATACCTTGGGATCCGCCTGCGGCCTGGTTGCACCGTTACTCTATGGCCTGTTGGCAGACTTGAGCAGTGTGACGACGGCCTTGGTGGTGGTGTCGGCGGTTGTTCTCCTGACCGTCCCGCTTTGCGGCACCCTGGCAAACGCGCTCAATGAAGCGAAGGCAGATGCACGCGGCACCTAACTTACCACCCCTTTTGTCCGCTTTGGGTCATAAGCGGACATTAGGTTAATCACAGCACCGCTGGTGCTTCCTTGGAGCGATAAGAATGAATGTCTAAGATGTGTGGCATATTGCGATTTTAAGGCCGTAAGGAAGAGCTAAAGATCGAATAGCTCCGGTATCTGATAACGTAGGCTACCAAAGTACTGCCCTCGAAAAAACCACATAAGAAAGCACAACTTAGCCCACATTCAAGCCCACGCGGATCCCTGAAATATCCACACATAAAAACACATAGTTATTCACGGCGAACCCCGCACAAACATTGGACAGCCACGTCAAATGTGATTACCCCACCCTTCAGAGAAAAAAGGTCAAAACATTGGCGGAAAACATTGGTGGAATAGGTCCGAAAAATCCACCAAATATCTTTATTTATCAATATCTTAGAAAGTTTGGCGTCCCCTAGGGGAGTCGAACCCCTGTTTTCGCCGTGAGAGGGCGATGTCCTAGGCCACTAGACGAAGGGGACGTGCAGACCTTTAGGCCCCGTTATCTAGCTTCTCAGGCACCCCCGATCAAGACTTTATACAACCACCCCCGAGGTCACGGCCCCGGCGCGATTTCGATCTCGTGAAAAGCCCCGTCCGTGAAAAGATGGGCCCGAGCGGCACCCGTGCCGACGGCAGTCCTATCCACTGGCACGATCAACCAAACCTCACCCTCGGCAAATGCTCTAGCGAGGTCATAGGCCGAGGGCACCGCGATGCCCCCAGGATGGGAATGGTAATGGCCGATCACTACCTGGCCCTCCGCACGCGCGCACCGATAGGCTTTGAGCAAGGTGGCGGGATCGACCTCGAAGCAGCGGTGAGGCTGATTAGCGACGTTGGCGGCGGCAACGATGCGGGCGACCACCAGGTCATCGCCTTCGCTTTCCCCCACCAAGAGCCCGCAGCATTCCTCGGGGAAGGCAGAAGCCGCCGCTGTGGCGATAGCCTCTAGGTCCTTAACCTGGATACAGAGCCTCACGGGCCCTTACCTTGAGAGGTAAGATCGTGGGTGGCGATGGGCTCTCCGGTCTCAGCATCGACGATGAGTATTCGCTGGCTACCGTCCTTGAGGGAGAGGCGCAACAAGATGCGCCCGCCGTCAATCCGCATCTCCCTCACCCGGGCGTCTGCCGGTAAGCTTATGGCCCCACGTGCTGGGGCGCCGCCGAGTACTCCGCCGCGCTGGATGATGGTGCTCACCACCACCGTCGCCCCAGCGATGATAGCGATCCCCATGACGATCACCAAAGTCTTGAGCCCAGCCATGCTTTCGGTCCACTCTCCCACCCATGACGATTTCCAAACCGGCACACCTGCACCTACTGACCGCCGGTCCCAATGACGGGGGACGGCTTGATGCGTTCCTCACCAGGCGCATTGAAGCGCTGTCGCGGTCACGCCTAAAGGCGTTGATCACGGGCGGCAACGTCAGCGCCAACGGCAAGACGATACTGGACCCCTCGCGGACGGTCAAACCAGGGACCGCCTACTATGTCGCCGTGCCCGCCGCCATCCCGGCGACGCCCCTTGGCCAGGAAATCCCCCTCACGATCCTGTTCGAAGATGCTGATTTAATTGTCGTTGATAAACCCGCGGGCCTGGTAGTCCACCCAGCGCCGGGCAACCCCGATCGCACCCTGGTCAACGCCCTAATCCATCATTGCGGGGCGAGCCTATCGGGAATCGGCGGCGTCAGGCGGCCCGGCATCGTCCACCGGTTAGACAAGGATACCTCGGGCGTGATAGTGGTGGCCAAGACCGACCGTACCCATGAAGGATTAGCCGCTCAATTCGAGGCCCGAACCATCGAACGGACTTATTGCGCGCTGGTCTGGGGCCTGCCGAACCCTGTGGCCGGCCGGATTACCGGCAATATCGGGCGCAATCCACGTAACCGAAAGAAAATGGCCGTAGTCGCGCACGGTGGGCGGAATGCCGCAACCAACTACAAGGTGATCCGCGCTTTCGGCAGCAAGGCAGCGGAGATTGAATGCCGCCTCGAGTCGGGCCGTACCCACCAGATCCGTGTGCATCTCGCCCATATCGGCCATCCCGTGATTGGCGACTCGACGTATGGCAAACGCGGGCGGGCGCTCTTAGGCCCCCTCCCGCACCAAGCACTTCACGCGTTATTGCTGGGATTTATCCATCCTATAAGTGGTAAAAAAATGAGTTTTGAGGCCGAATCTCCTATATATTACAATGATTTACTTAGACAGTTAGAGAAGGTTTAGTAAATTCCCTATACTTGACTTATTTGGTAATGTATAATTGTTTGCTTGATCGTGTGAAGTTCAGGCCCATTTATCAATGGCTTGTGGAAATTTACCACGCCGGGAGACGCATTTGATGGCATCCTTACCCAACCTTCCTGTCCTCTCTCCAGAGGGAAACCTGACGCGGTACCTCCAAGATATCCGCAAATTCCCTATGCTGGAGAAAGAAGAGGAATACATGCTGGCCAAGCGCTGGCGTGATCATGACGATGTCGACGCAGCGCACCAGCTCGTCACCAGCCATTTACGGCTCGTGGCCAAGATCGCCATGGGCTATCGCGGCTATGGCCTTCCCATCGGCGAGCTGATTTCCGAGGGCAATGTCGGTATGATGCAAGCGGTCAAGAAATTCGACCCGGAACGCGGCTTTCGCCTGGCAACCTACGCCATGTGGTGGATCCGAGCTTCAATGCAAGAATACATCCTTCATTCCTGGTCGTTGGTGAAAATGGGCACCACCGCAGCCCAGAAAAAACTGTTCTTCAACCTGCGCAAGATCAAGGGCCAGATGAAAGCCTTGGAGGAAGGTGACCTGCCGCCGGAGAAAGTGCAACGGATTGCCGAGCAACTAGCCGTCAGCGAAAACGACGTAGTTCAGATGAACCGCCGTTTAGCTGCGCCGGATCATTCCCTGAACGCCCCCCTGCGCAACGACGGTGAGGGCGGTGAGTGGCAGGACTGGCTTGTGGACGACACCGAGAGCCAGGAGGACTTGTTAGGTGAGACCGAGGAATTTCAGCAGCGCACACAGCTTCTTCGGGATGCCATGAAGAGCCTCAACGAACGTGAACAGCACATCATTACCGAACGCCGACTGAGCGAAAATCCTACAACCCTGGAAACATTAAGCCAGCATTACGGAATATCCCGCGAGCGGGTGCGACAGATCGAGGTCCGGGCCTTCGAAAAGCTCCAAAAAGCCATTAAGAACGCCGTGGTTGACCAGAAGTTCGTCGATAACGACTGAGATCAGATTAGCCCCTTCCGCCACCAGCAGCTTATTGCCCCCATCCATCAGTCAGTTATTTTCCGCTCTGTCTCGAGCCTGCGGACATAACTCCGCGCCTTGATTTCCGGGAACAGCCCACTGACTATGGGCATCCCCTTGTGGGCCATCTAACTGACCGAAGCCACACCATAAATCACCAGACAAACCAGAAATACGGATAGCACACCCATGGTGCTCTCAATGGTGTTATTCTCACATGCACGAAATCAAGCCGGCGCCATTGCAAAACCCCACCGACTAGGTTGTGTATTTGCTCAGATGCATGTCCACCAACAGGGCAATAACGATGAGCAACCCAAAAATTCAGGGCCGAAAACCCGCAGGTAGCAGGCGATCAGTCGGCGAAGGGGTCGTGGACTAGAATGGTGTCGTCGCGCTCCGGACTGGTGGACAGTAACGCCACCGGCGCATCGATCAGCTCTTCGATACGGCGGACATATTTGACTGCCGTCGCCGGGAGTTCCGCCCAGGAGCGCGCGCCCCGGGTATTCTCCGACCACCCTTCGAGAATCTCGAAGACCGGTTCAACCGCTGCCTGGTCCGAGGCCGACGCCGGAAAATGATCAATTTCCTTTCCGTGCAGGCAATATCCGGTGCAAACGTGGAGTTTGTCAAACCCGTCCAGCACATCGAGCTTGGTGAGTGCTATGCCGGAGATACCACCCGTCATCACAGCTTGGCGTACCATTACCGCGTCGAACCAGCCGCACCGGCGCTTGCGTCCGGTAACAGTTCCGAATTCATGTCCTCGGCTTCCCAACGTCTCACCTATTTCGTTATCCTGTTCCGTGGGGAAGGGCCCGGCACCAACCCGCGTCGTATAGGCCTTAGTGATACCAAGTACGTAATTGATCGTGCCAGGTCCGATGCCAGCGCCCGCCGCCGCCTGGCCCGCCACCGTGTTAGAAGAGGTGACGAAGGGATATGTGCCGTGATCGACGTCCAGCATTGCCCCTTGGGCACCCTCGAACAAGATGCGCTTGCCAGAGCGACGCACCTCATCCAATTTTTTCCACACGCAGCCCACATAAGTTAGAATTTTTGGCGCGATTTCCTTCAAGCCATCCAGGGTTTTTGCCTTGTCGACCTCTTCGGCTCCGAGACCTCGCAACAACGCATTATGATGAAATAAAAGCTGGTCAAGACGGGTTTCCAGGCTCGCCGAATCGGTAAGGTCACAAATACGGATGGCGCGGCGCCCCACTTTATCCTCGTAGGCTGGACCTATGCCCCGACCGGTGGTGCCTATCTTGTTCTTGCCCTTGGCCTCTTCCAGGGCGGCATCCAAACGGCCGTGAAGCGGCAAGATCAACGATGCGTTATCCGCCACCATGAGCACGTCCGGAGTGACATCGACCCCTTGGCCCTTGATGGTTTCGATTTCGTCGATCAAAGCCCAGGGGTCGACCACCACACCGTTTCCGATCACCGACATTTTACCTGGCCGAATCACGCCTGAGGGCAATAGAGATAGCTTGTAGGTGACACCGTTGACGACCAGGGTATGACCGGCGTTGTGGCCGCCCTGAAAACGGACAACCACATCGGCGCGCTCGGAAAGCCAATCGACGATCTTACCCTTGCCCTCGTCCCCCCACTGTGCACCCACTACGGCGACATTGGCCATCTCAGCCCCCTTTAGCCACCTTGACAGGCAGCGGCTTACCAATGTTCAGGACGTGTGAGCAACCGAGACGGGCCGCTTCCTCCTCATCATCAACCACCGCGAAACCGGCGACAACGATCCAGCCATCGGCCTGCAGCGCACGGCGGTCGGCCGCCGAAGTCGCCGGCGGCAGATAGAGGCGCCTGGGGCTAGGATCCGGCGTCAGGGCACCGAGCACCGTATCCATGAATAGAGTGAAACCGGTGGCCGGTTCGGCTCCGTCATGGGCGACACGAGCCGAGGACGAGGTTGTGCCGTTGGCGCCGCCTCCAGCTGAGTAACGCCCACCACGGCCAAGCTCACCGCGCACGCCGAGAGCAAAAAGAACGAAAGTGACGCCGGTATGATATTCAAAACCCCGGTTTTCCACTGGATCGATGGTGATGCTAATCTCCGGCGCCGCCGCCGTGACCAGTGCCACCACCTCTGCGAGCCGCCGACATGCCGTCCGTGCACCCGGGGGAAGATCTATCGCGTCTAAAGCTGCAAGAGCTTTATCGGCGGGCCCCATAGCTTTCAGCAAACTGGTCAGAAGTGAACCGGATTCTCCGACCAATTCTGCCAATTCGCCGGCATCCTTGCGGTCCAGGGCCGAACGAACCGCGGCAGTAGCGGCAGCATCGAGTCCAAACCCACCGACGAGTTCAGCCACCAGGGTCGGAAGATTAAGATCCACCGATAAATCCTCGATACCAATTGCCGAGAGTGCCTCATAGGCAAGCACAATTACCTCGGCATCAGCCTGGGGCGATTCGGAGCCTATCAATTCGACCCCGGCCTGGCCCACCTGACGTTCCGGGCGCAACTGGCTGCCCGACACCTGCAACACCTGACCGGCGTAACAAAGGCGCAGCGGACGCGGCTCATGGGCTAGGCGCGTGGTAGCGATACGTGCCACCTGCAGGGTCATGTCGGCGCGAAGGCTGAGCATGGCCTGGGACATCGGATCCATCATACGGAAGGTTTGCTGAGCCATGGCCGCCCCTGCTCCGCCTAACAGGCTACCTTCGTATTCGACAAGCGGCGGCTTAACCTGTTCATAGCCCGCTGCCTTGAACGCCGCAAGTAAGCGCTCCACGGTTTGCGTTTCGAACGCCGCATCTGGCGGCAGAATGTCGTTCATACCGGGAGGCAACAGGGCTTTTGATGGCTGATCATTCATGGCGTCTGTTGAACTTGGGTAGTTGCGGGGACACGGACCGATGAGGCCGGTGCCAAGGGCTATCCGGCCCGCTTAGTAGCCCGTTTGCAGCCAAACGGCAATGAATTTGGCTTATCACCGCTATTCCCGGCCAGGGACTAAATTCGCAATGCCTCGGCCTGAACCACGTGGGGTAGCGCCCGTACCTTTTCCAAGGTGGCGTCGTCAACCAGGCCATCGGTATTGACCAAGGCGACGGCATCGCCCCCTGCCTCAGTCCGGCCGAGGTCGAATGTGGCAATATTGATGCCGGCCTCGCCCAGGGTGCGACCAAGATTGCCGACAAAGCCGGGCTGGTCCTTATTGGCGACATAGAGCATGGTCTGGCCAAGCTCCACCTCCACCGATATCCCATTAACTTCCACCAACCGCGGCTTATCACCACCAAACAGCGTACCGGACACTGACCGGGTCGTCTGCTCTGTCTCCACCGTGAGGCGAATCAAGGTATGATAGTCGCTGGCCCGTTCATGAGTCGCTTCGGTCACATCGATATCGCGCTCGCGGGCAATCACCGGCGCGTTGACCATATTGACGGAATCCATCAGCTCGCAGAGCAACCCCTTAAGAACAATGGCTGTCAAGGGCCTGGTATAGAGCTCGGCAACGGCGCCATCGTAATCGATGGTCACCGATTTGGGCCCGGTACGGGTCAGTTGACCTGCGAATCCGCCAAGCTCCTCGGCGAGCTTCATATAGGGTTTGAGCTTGGGCACGTCCTCGGCCGAAACCGATGGCATATTGAGCGCATTGATGACCGCCCCAGTATCGAGAAAATCAGATATCTGTTCCGCCACTTGCAGGGCCACATTTTCCTGGGCCTCGGTGGTTGCGGCCCCTAGATGCGGTGTTGAGACCACGTTGTCGAGCCCAAAATAGGGGCTTTCGGTCGTCGGCTCGTCGCGAAATACATCGAGGGCGGCGCCGGAGACATGGCCCGACTTCAGCGCCGCCACCATGGCTTCTTCGTCCACCAATTCACCGCGCGCACAGTTGATCACGCGCACGCCTTGCTTCATCTTGGCGATGGCCGGGGCATCGATGATATCACGGGTGGCGTCGGTCAACGGTGTATGCAGAGTGATGAAATCCGCACGCGTTAAAAGACCATCCAGCTCGACTTTCTCGACGCCCAAGTCCTTGGCCCGCTCTGTGGTCAAATAAGGATCGTAGGCGATGACCTTCATTCTGAGCCCATGGGCACGATCGGCGACGATCGATCCAATATTGCCGCAACCAATAACACCCAGCGTCTTGCTAGTCAGTTCAACCCCCATGAAACGGTTCTTTTCCCATTTGCCCGCCTTCGTCGAGGCATTGGCCTCGGGGATATCGCGGGCAAGGGCGAACATCATGGCGATGGTATGCTCGGCGGTGGTGATGGAATTGCCGAATGGCGTATTCATGACGACGACGCCTCGCGAGGTGGCCTCCTCGACGTCGATATTATCTACACCAATCCCAGCCCGGCCTACGACCTTGAGATTATTCGCCGCGGCGAAAACATCTTTGGTGACCTTGGTGGCAGAACGTACCGCCAAACCGTCATAATCAGCAATACAGGCGATCAACTCGTCGGGCGTCATCCCGGTCTTGAAATCCACCTCCAGACCGCGTTCCTCGAATATCTTGACTGCGGCAGAGGACAAACTGTCTGAAATAAGAACCTTCGGCATAACGGTATCCTTTCCGGACGGAGACTATCTTTATAAAATAAGATTAGCTAACGTTGGCAAACTCAGCCGCCGAGTTCACTGGCGACTGTTTCTGCCGCCCAATCGAGCCATGGGAATAGCGCTTCAAGATCGTCTGTTCCCACGGTGGCCCCTGCCCAGACCCTGAGGCTTGGAGGAGCACCACGATAACCATCGAGATCGAAGCCGGCATCTTCGTCCTCCAACAGTTTCACCATGCGCTTGGGCACGACCAATTTACTGTCTGCATCAAGCGCCTCGAACCAAGGTGCCACGATTTTGAGGCAGACCGAAGTCGAAGACCGGCAGGCAATATTTTGTACTAGAAATTCAACCCATTCGGTACGTGCCACCCAATCGGTGATAGCCGAAAGGTTTTTCTCTGAACGTGCGATCAACCCGTCGAGCCCACCAACGGATTCAGCCCATTTAAGACCGTCCAAGGCATCTTCCACACACAGCATGGAGGGCGTGTTTATGGTCTCGCCCCGGAAGATACCCTCAATCAGCTTTCCGCCCGAACTCATGCGGAAAATTTTTGGCAAGGGCCAAGGCGGTATATAGGATTCAAGCCGTTCCACTGCGCGCGGGGACAGGACGATCATTCCGTGCTGGGCTTCTCCGCCCATCACCTTCTGCCAAGACCACGTGGTGACATCGAGCTTCTCCCAGGGAAGATCCATAGCGAACACCGCGGAGGTGGCATCGCACAGTGTCAGCCCCACGCGATCATCAGCGATCCACCCGCCGTCAGGCACGCAGGCGCCCGAAGTCGTTCCGTTCCAGGTAAAGACGATGTCACGGTCAGGATCGGCCACGGAAAAATCAGGAATATCGCCATATTCGGCTGTGAACTTGCGCAGGTCCTCGATTTTGAGTTGCTTCTCAATATCCGTGATCCAGCCTGAACCAAAGCTTTCCCAAGCAAAAACATCGACGCCACGGGCACCCAAGAGCGACCACATGGCCATCTCGAATGCACCGGTGTCAGATGCCGGCACGATGCCAAGGCGCCAATCAATGGGGATACCTAATATGTCGCGCGACCGGGCGATAACCTCAGCGAGCTTCGCTTTGCCGACTGCCGAACGGTGGGAGCGGCCTAAATAAGCGTCTTTGAGGTTCTCAATTGTCCAGGAGGGGCGTTTGGCGCAGGGCCCCGATGAAAACCGAGGGTCCGCCGGTCTGACTTGCGGCTTCATATACCTATTCCTTCCAGAATAGTTGCACCCCGTTGGGGGGGTGTGGCCCACCTCAGATATTAAGCAAATTACCTCTACCGTCAACGACATTTACCACCATTCGACTGCTTACGGCGAATAGCTGCCATGCGTGACAAATCTATCTAAATCAAGGGTTTGTTAACACTGAACCCACCCCGATTCTAGGCCCGCGGGGCACTCCCGAGGCAAACCGTGCCCATTGAATAACAGCAGCCAATTAGAACAGTTTTCAATTTGGATGTTGTCCAAACTACAGGACACCTTGGAATTCGTGTACCCATAGATCGGCCTTGACCGGGCTGTCGACGAAGAGGCGCGCATCACCCCCAGGTTCTCCATGAGAGTATAATACTGCTTCGGCGAAGTAGATTAGGGGCTAGGATTCGATGACGTCCATGGGCCTACCCATCAAGCCCCAGCCTCTAGGGCGGCGGCGATGGCTGCGCCCAGGCTTTCGGTGGTGGCAGCGCCGCCCATGTCCGGGGTCAACACCTTGGGATCAGCAAGAACCTCCTCAATGGCAGTTTCCACTGCCTTGGCCGCAGCGGACTGGCCCAAATGTTCCAACATCATAGCGCCGGACCATATCTGGCCTATGGGATTGGCAATGCCTTTCCCAGCGATATCAGGCGCCGAGCCATGGACCGGTTCGAACATGGAGGGGTATTTGCGCTCGGGATTTATATTGGCTGACGGCGCGATGCCGATGGACCCCGCCACCGCCGGCCCCAAGTCCGACAGAATGTCACCGAACAGATTGGAACCCACCACAACATCGAACCAATCTGGATGAAGAACGAAATGGGCCGTCAAAATATCAATATGATACTGGTCGGTGGCAACGTCCGGATAATTCTCCGCCATGGCCCGGAATCGTTCGTCCCAATAGGGCATAGTGTGGATGATGCCGTTGGATTTGGTGGCTGATGTCAAGCGTTTAACCGGGCGCGACCGGGCCAATTCAAAAGCGTATTGCAAGACCCGGTCGACTCCCAGGCGGGTAAATACGGATTCCTGGACCACCATTTCCTGATCGCTGCCCGCGTAAAGACGGCCACCAATTTCCGAATACTCGCCCTCAGTATTTTCGCGCACGACGATGAAATCAATATCTTTCGCTGACCGGCCCACCAGCGGCGTCTTTATACCAGAAAGCAAGCGTACCGGGCGTAAGTTGATGTATTGCTGCATATGACGACGGATTGGTATCAACAACCCCCAGAGCGATATGTGATCAGGCACCCCGGGGTAGCCCACAGCGCCGAGAAAGATGGCGTCATAGGGCATTAATTGCTCGAGCCCGTCGTCGGGCATCATCTGCCCGGTCTCGCCGTAGGTTTCGCAACTCCAAGGAAATTCGGTCCATTGAAAGGAAAAGCCGAATCGCCGTCCAGCGGCATCCATCGCACGGATTCCCTCAGGTACCACCTCCCGACCAATACCGTCGCCGGCAATCACCGCAATTTTATAGGTCTCCGCCATGTTCTCTTCTTTCCAGGTGAACTAGAAGGCCAAAAAGGCCGGTACCCCTTTCATAGCCGGGATCAACCATCAGGGGAAAGCGCAATGGCGGCCAACCACCCATTCAATAAGCCGACAGAATAAACAAGTAGCAAATATCCAGAAAGAAAACGTTTTCACGGCAAACTGGATGCTAGTGTAGGCACCGGTCGAATAATTCCATTTGGCCAGATAATGGATGAGCGCCGGTCAAACCGGCGGGACGCCAAGCCGGACTCAAGCATGACCCTGGATCAATTGATCATTAGCCTCATCCTCCTCGCCGTTTTGGGACTTTTTCTATGGGGCCGGTGGCGCTACGACGTGGTCGCCATCCTGGCCCTGGTCACCGCCACCTTGTCGGGAGTGGTTCCTGCTAGGGCCATGTTCGAGGGATTTGGCCACCCGGCGACGATCACCATCGCCCTGGTTCTTATCCTAAGCCGTGGGCTCCAAAACGCAGGCGCCATCGATATCGTTGCCAAATACATGC
>Ga0315336_1001873_pt1 | contig 36135 bp, 31 predicted proteins | sample ASW5metaG_FD_204512 | JGI IMG/M metagenome (GOLD analysis project Ga0315336, IMG submission 204512) | Ammonia-oxidizing marine archaeal communities from Monterey Bay, California, United States - ASW #5 | ecosystem: Environmental > Aquatic > Marine > Intertidal zone | place: USA: California... | reverse complement strand
GTGAACAGAGGACAATCGCCTTGAGAGGATACCGATCATGAATCCAGCAGACGTAGCGCAGTCGGCCTTGCCGTTGGCCTCCGCTGACGTGTCGCTGATCTCGCTGTTCTGGCATGCGCATTTCGTCGTCAAAACGATCATGCTCGGCCTGCTGGCCTGTTCGGTGTGGGTGTGGGCCATCGCGATCGACAAAATGCTGCTTTACGCGCGCACCAAGAAGGCCATGGACCGCTTCGAGCAGGCGTTCTGGTCGGGACAGTCCATCGACGAATTGTATCGCGCGCTGGCCGCCAAGCCGACGCAATCGATGGCCGCTCTGTTCGTGGCTGCGATGCGCGAGTGGAAGCGGTCGTTCGAAAGTCAGTCGCGTTCGTTCGCCGGACTGCAGATGCGGATCGACAAGGTGATGAGCGTGTCGATTGCCCGCGAAATCGAGCGGCTGGACCGCAGATTGCTGGTTCTGGCGACCGTCGGCTCGGCCAGCCCGTTTGTCGGCCTGTTCGGCACGGTCTGGGGCATCATGTCGAGCTTCCAGTCCATCGCAGCGTCGAAAAACACCTCGCTGGCGGTGGTCGCCCCCGGCATTGCCGAGGCGCTGTTCGCCACCGCAATCGGCTTGATTGCCGCAATTCCGGCGACAATTTTCTACAATAAGTTCACCTCGGAGGTGAACCGGCAGGCCCAGCGGCTTGAGGGTTTCGCCGACGAGTTCTCGGCGATCCTGTCGCGCCAGATCGACGAGCGCGCGTGAACGGTTTCGACGACGGATTGGGATACCCGATATGGGCATGAACATGGGTGGCGGATCGTCAGGCGGCGGGCGACGGCATTATCGCCGCGCCAACGTCATGGCCGAGATCAACGTCACGCCCATGGTGGACGTGATGCTGGTGCTGCTGATCATCTTCATGGTGTCGGCGCCGTTGCTGACGGTTGGCGTGCCGCTTGATCTGCCGCAGACGGCGGCGAAGAGTCTCGATCAGGACAAGGAGCCGCTGACGCTCTCGGTGCAGCTGACCGGCAAGGTGTTTCTCAACAACACCGAGATTCCGATGGACGAACTGGTGCCGAAACTGAAGGCCATCACCGAAGCGCGCGGCGGCCTGGATGAGCGGATCTTTGTTCGCGGCGACACAAAGGTGGATTACGGTACGGTGATGCGCGTGATGGGACGGCTGTCCGCTGCGGGGTTCAAGCGCGTGGCTCTGGTGACCGAGGTCGAGCAGGGAAACTGACGTGAAGATCGACAAGACCGTTGCAGCGTCTGTCGCATTGCATGCCCTGGTGATCGGCTGGGGCATGGTGTCGTTTTCGACCAAGGCGTTCGAGTCGATGCCGGAGGATTCCGTGCCCGTCGACATCGTGTCCGCAGATCAGTTCGCGAAAGCGATGCAGGGCATGAAAACCGGCAAGAAGGAAAATCCGAAACCGCTGGTGGAGAAGGTCGCCGAACCCAAGCCTCCGGTGGAGGATGCGGTCGGCAAGATCGACGACAAGAAGCCGCCGGTGGTTACCGAAGCCGCACCTCCGCCGACACCGAAGCCCGAAGAAAAGCCGGTCGAGAAAAAGCCCGATCCGCCAAAGCCGGTGGTCGAGAACAAGCCGAAGGAAGAGCAGAAGCAGGCTGAGAAGAAACCGGATCCTGCAAAAGTGGACCCGATCGCCGAGGCGTTGAAGAAGGAAGAGGCCAAGAAGCCTCCGAAGCCGCAGCAGGTGAAGGCTGCACCGCCTCAGCCGCAAAAGCACAAGGCTGAGCGCACGTTCGATCAATCGAAGATCGCAGCATTGCTCGACAAGCGCGATCCGTCACGCGAATCCATCACAGGCGCTGCACTGAATTCGCAGGCTGCACTCGGCACCGCCAAGGGCAGGGCCGCCGACAACTCCGCGACCTGGGGCGCGATGTTCCGGCAGCAGGTGGAGCGGTGCTGGAAGAAACCTTACGGCGGCGTCGAAGCGCAGAAAGTCGAAGCGGTTTTCACCATCAAGCTGAAACGCGATGGCACGCTGGAAACCATGCCGGTGCCGTTGCCGGGTGGATCGAGTCCTTATTTCCGCGTCTATCAGGAGAGCGCGCAGCGCGCGATCATCGAGTGCCAGCCGTATAACCTGCCTGCCGCCTATTTCGACGAGTGGAAATTCTTCGAGCCGGCATTTACCGAAAAATTTTCGTGACGGCGTGATCCCGAAAAGTGGAAACCGGTTTTCGGATCAGATCACGCCCAGACATAATAACGAACGGCGATATCGCCAGAATGAAGTTTGGATAGCATGCGAGACTTGAAGAACCAGAGTCCGGACGGATTGCAGCTGACGTCAAAGATGATCGCGACCACCGATTTGAAACTGACCCGCCGCCAGATGGTGACGGGAGCAGCGTCGGCCGGGTTGTTGTTGTCGACTCCGGTCAGCAAGGCGTTGGCGCAGGCGCGCGTCACGGTCACCGAAGGCAACTTCCAGCCGATCCCGATTGCGATTCCGAATTTCGTTCCCGGCGCGCAGGGCGATGGCGAAGTCGCCAACGGCATCGCGCAGGTTATTACCAACAACCTGAAGCGTAGCGGGCTGTTCGCGCCGATCGATCAGGCCGCGTTCATCGAGCGCATTTCCAATATCGACGTGCCGCCACAATTCCAGAGCTGGCGCAGCATCAATGCTCAGGCGCTTGTCACGGGCCGTGCCACGCGGCAGGGCGACGGCCGCCTCAAGGCGGAATTCCGGTTGTGGGACGTGCCGCAAGCGCAGCAGCTCACCGGCCAGCAGTACTTCACGTCGCCGGAATCATGGCGGCGCATCGCGCATATTATCTCGGACCAAATCTATGAACGCCTCACCGGCGAAAAGGGCTATTTCGACAGCCGCGTGGTGTTCGTCGATGAAACCGGCCCCAAGGAGCGCCGGGTCAAGCGTCTTGCGATGATGGATCAGGACGGCGCCAACGTGCGCTACCTCACGCGCGGTGCGGATCTGGTGCTGACGCCGCGGTTCTCGCCATCGACGCAGGAAATCACCTACATGGAGTTCGGCCAGGGCGACCCGCGCGTCTATCTGTTCAACGTCGAAACCGGCCAGCGCGAGATCGTCGGCAACTTCCCCGGGATGTCGTTCTCGCCACGGTTCTCGCCGGATGGCCAGCGCATCATCATGAGCCTGCAACAGGGCGGCAATTCGAACCTGTTCGTGATGGACCTGCGTTCGAAATCGACCACGCGGCTCACCGACACGCCGGCGATCGATACGTCGCCGTCCTATGCGCCGGACGGCGGGCGGATCTGTTTCGAATCCGATCGCGGCGGCAAGCCGCAGATCTATGTAATGGCCGCTGGCGGTGGCGCAGCGCAGCGCATCTCGTTCGGCGAGGGCAGCTATTCGACGCCGGTGTGGTCGCCGCGCGGCGACTATATCGCCTTCACCAAGCAGGGCGGTGGTCAGTTCTCCATCGGCATTATGAAGCCGGACGGTTCGGGCGAGCGCATTCTCACTTCGGGTTTCCACAATGAAGGGCCGACCTTCGCGCCGAACGGCCGCGTTGTGATGTTCTTCCGCGAGTCGGGTGGCGGTGGCGGCCCCTCGCTGTTCACGGTGGATATTTCCGGCCGCAATGAGCAGAAGGTGCCGACGCCAGGCTATGCGTCCGACCCGGCATGGTCGCCGCTGTTGTCGTAAACGAAGTATTAAAATATTGGCCGGATTCCTTCAGCCCGGCCAGTAGGGTTTGTTTATTCTGCTGAATTTGTTGGCAGATTTTATTCGTCGCGGATCGCGGCAATACATCGGTAACGATGTTCCCTCAGAAAGACTTCATCTGCAGCCGGTAAAGCTGTGCGTCCAGAGGACGTGCACACTCAGATGCAATTGATTCAACGGAAAAAGAACCTGGCAGACGAGAATCTGTCGCCGCGCATCTATGCGGCGCTCGTGGATTCGATGTGCCAGAATTCCTGGCCGATGCTGTTTGGGGCAATCTGTGCCGCCGCCGCGGCTTTGATGACGGCGCTCAAAACCGGCTACGCTCCGATCTGGCCGTGCGCATTCTTGATTATCGCGATCGGTACCGCGCGCGCGTTTCAGATGCGCAAATACGAAAAGCGCACTGAGGTTCTGACCCCCGAGCAGGCTGCCGATTTTGAACCGCGTTACATGGTCGGCGCGATGCTCTATGCCGGGGTGCTCGGACTCTGGTGCGCGGTGGTGCTTCTCGGCACCGACGATCCGATCGCCCATATGCTCTGCACGACGGTGACCATTGCCTATACCGGCGGCGGCGCGGCGCGCAATTACGGGCGCCCGCGTATCGTCCAGCTCCACATCCTGTTGTCCTGCGGGCCGATGTCACTGGCGCTCGCCACCCACGGCGATCTCTACCATATCGGCCTGGCGGGATTGCTGGTGCTGTTCTTTCTGGGTTTGAAAGATATCAATCTCAGCCTTCACTCAATCTTTGTGAAAGCGCTGCTGGCAAGCGAACGTGAAGCGGCGCTCGCGGCGCAGTTCGACACTGCATTGAACAACATGCCGAACGGCCTTTACATGGTCAACGCGGACGGCCACATCGCGGTGGTCAATCGCGCCCTGACCGATATGATGAAGCTGAACAAGGATTTGATTGGCGGGGACGCAACGGTTCGCGATCTCGTCTCGGAGGCGATTGCAGCAAGAACACTGTCGCAAGCCAGCGCCGACTCCATCGTCGCGGAAATGGATGCGTCGCGCGCAAGCGAGATCACCACACTCGATGCAGGCATGTCGGGCGAGCGCGCATTGTCCTGGACATTCCAGCCGATGGAGGGCGGAGGCAGCGTCGTCCTGATCGAGGACATCACCGAGCGCCGCAACGCCGAGGCCAGAATCAGTCACATGGCGCGGGTCGATGAACTGACCGGACTGCCCAATCGCGTCAGCTTCCGCTCCGAAATCGAGAAGCTGCTGGCGGCTCCCGTCGGCGGCTCGTCATTGTCGGCGCTGCTGTTCATCGATCTCGACCAGTTCAAGCAGGTCAACGATACGCTTGGTCATCCGAGCGGCGACAAACTGCTTTGCGCCGTTACAGCACGGCTTCGGCGGTTGTTGCGGCCCGAGGATTTCGTCGCGCGGTTCGGCGGCGACGAGTTCGTCGTGTTCCAGCGCGGAATTCAGTCCACCGAGGATGCCGCTTCGCTTGCGCGCAGAATCGTCGAGCGCCTCAGCGAGCGTTACGAAATCGATCATCATCTGGTCGAGATCGGCGCCAGCATCGGCATCGCGATGACGTCGGCTGATGCCAGCGTCGACGTCATGTTGAAGAACGCCGACATGGCACTCTATCGTGCCAAGGCGGACGGCCGCGGAACATTCTGCTTCTTCCGCGAGGAAATGGCGCACACCGTCGAAACGCGGCGTGTGCTCGAACTGGATTTGCGTCATGCGCTCGCGCACGAGGAATTCGAGCTTTACTATCAGCCGCTGGTCAACCTGAAGTCCGGGCGTATTTCGACCTGCGAAGCGCTGCTGCGCTGGAATCATCCGACGCGCGGTGCCGTTTCGCCGGCCGACATTATCCCGGTCGTCGAAGACATGGGCCTCGTTGTCGATCTCGGCCGCTGGATCCTGCGCAAGGCCTGCATGGAATGTATGAAGTGGCCGGACCCCGTAAGTGTCGCGGTCAATTTCTCGTCCCAGCAATTCCACCAGCGCGATGTGATCACGGAAGTTCGTTATGCGCTTGAGGTCTCGGGTCTGCCGGCCCATCGGCTGGAAATCGAGATCACTGAATCGTCCCTGCTGCGCAACACGCAATGGACACTCGATGTGTTGTCGCAGTTGCGCGAGGCGGGAGTTCGCATTTCGCTCGACGACTTCGGCACCGGCTATTCCAGCCTGAGCTATCTGCATAACTTCCCGCTGCAGAAGGTGAAGATCGATCGCTCGTTCCTTGAAGATATCGGTAGCCAGCGACCGCTCACCCTGTTGCGCGGTGTTGCGCGCCTCAGTGCCGATCTCGGCATGTCAGTTGTGGTCGAAGGCATCGAGACCAACGAACAACTCGAGTTGATCAGCGCCGAAGGGACCGTCACCGAAGCCCAGGGCTTCCTGTTCAGCCGTCCGGTCCCCGCCACCCGCGTGCGCGAACTGCTGAAGGCATCGCACGGCTCGCCTAATAAGGGCGTTATTCCCATCCGCCAGACCTTGCGCTGAGCTTCAAGGGCGGTCCTTACGCAGCCTCATCACCTGACATGTCTGCAATGCAATTGATCGGGTGTGCGCCCGCGCGGGTTAAGGTTAACTCGGGCATTGCTTTGCACCGATGTTAAGAAGGTATTAACCTCTGTTCATGTGACGCGATGCTTTTGTATCGCTCGTCGGAGCATTGAAATGGTTTCTGCAGTTCGGACGACCGGTCGTTCGTTGGATCGGATGAGCTATCCGCTCGAAGCGGTGGATTATAAGCTCGCCGAGACCCCGGCTGACAAGGAACAGATCTACCGCCTGCGATATCGCGCCTATCTTCGTGAAGGGGCGATCGAGCCGAATCCGGAACAGATGGTTCAGGACCGGTATGACGAGCTTCCGAATTCCTGGAACTTCGGCGTGTATAGCGACGGCGTCCTGATGAGTTCGCTTCGCATCACGGTGTCCTCGCCGCAGACGCCGATCTGTCCGTCGCTTGGTGTCTTTCCCGATTTGATCGAACCGGAACTTGCCAAAGGCCGTGTGCTGATCGATCCGACACGGTTCGTTGCGGACCCCGATCGCGAAGCGCGTTGTCCCGAACTGCCATATGTGACGCTGCGTCTTGCGTATATTGCCTGCGAATATTTTGAAGCGGATATCGGGTTGGCGAGCGTTCGCGCCGAGCATCAGGCATTTTACCGCCGGGTATTCCTGCACAAGTCGATCAGCCAGCCGCGGGATTATCCCAGCCTCACCAAGCCAATCTGTCTGATGGCGGTTGATTATCCGGCGATGCGCGAGCGGGTTTTCGAGCGCTATCCCTATTTCCGGTCGAGCTTCTTCGAGCGCCGCAAGCTGTTCGAACGCAGCTTGCCACAGGCGGAAGCCGCGCCGGTTCTCACCCTGCCGCAATTTCCGTTCGCCCAGGCGACCATCGCGCCGCGTTCCTGAGCGGCCTTGGGACTAGACTAGCCACCGCGAAACAGCCGGAATTTTCGGCAAATGAAGGGCTCCAGCCACTGGCGGAGCCCTTTTTGCTTGGCGCATTCACCGTCGCGCCATATTCATGACCCATTAACCATCGGGATCGGTTTTGGGTGATGTGCGGCATTTGAGTGTCTCTGGCAACGCCTCATCAAGGTTGACGGAACGTTCGCTTAACCAAGCCGCTGTAGACCGGACCCCTAGTCCTTAGAACCAGAGCGTGGAGGCTCCGGAATGAAACATCAGATGCGTATCCTCCAGGGATTGAAGCTTGCAGCGGTTTTGGCCGTTGCGCTGTCGATGGGTGCCTGCGCCAACAAGAACGGCATGGGTGGCGATGCCATGGCGAGTGCTGCTGTGCCCGGCAGCCAGCAGGATTTCGTGGTCAATGTCGGCGACCGCGTGTTCTTCGAGAGCGACCAGACTGAATTGTCGCCGCAGGCGATCGCAACTCTCGACAAGCAGGCGCAGTGGCTGCAGCAGTACAATCGTTACGCCTTCACCATTGAAGGTCACGCTGACGAGCGCGGCACCCGCGAATACAACATCGCGCTCGGCGCGAAGCGTGCACAGTCGGTTCGCAGCTTCCTCGCGTCGCGCGGTATCGATGCCAGCCGCATGCGGACGATTTCCTACGGCAAGGAACGCCCGGTCGCGGTTTGTAACGACATCTCGTGCTGGTCGCAGAACCGCCGTGCGGTGACCGTGCTGAACGCCAGCTCATAAGGCTGTCGTCGAGACCATTTAAAAGCGGCGCCTCCGGGCGCCGTTTTGTTTTGGTGCCCGGACAAGCGAGTGGCTGTCGGAAGCCATATTTTTGGCGTACTGAAACTGTCAATCTTGGACGCTTTGAAAGCGCCGCCCTTTCTATTTTTCGGGTCAAAATGTCATCCAGATTTCAAATTCTCGCCTTTGCGGTCCTTGCGTCCGCTCCCATGTGGCTGTCTGCCGGCGCTGTCGCGCAGCAGGACATCGATCCTGAAATCCGGATTGAGCGGCTGGAAAATCAGCTGCGGACGCTGACCGGCCAGAACGAGGAATTGCAGTACCGCAATCGCCAGCTCCAAGAGCAGTTGCAGGCGCTTCAGGGCGGGCAACCCGCGCAGCCCAATCAGGCTGCAGCGCCTCGGCCGGCAGCACCCAATGTCGCGGCTGCTCCGCAAGCTCAGCCCAATCCCGGCTACCAGCCGCCGCTGCCGGGTGCCGGTCAGGCTCCGGCAGTGATTGCAGCCCCGGTCGCCAGCAGCGGCCGTCGCGGCGATGCTTTCGACCCGAGCCAGAATCCGAATGCGCCGGGCGTGCCGCGTGCGCTGGGTGGCGGTCAGGCACCTCTGGCTAATGGCCAGATTGGTGCGCCGGGCGGCCGTGACGCAGGCGAGCCGCTCGATCTGTCGAATGTCGGCGGCCCACGTAATCCCAATGGCGCGCCGGTGCAGCGTGCAGCGCCGCCACAAGGCAATACGACGGCCGCGCTAACGACGCTGCCGCCTTCGGCGACGCCGCGTGACGAGTTCGATCTCGGCATTGGCTACATCCAGCGCAAGGATTACGCACTCGCCGAAGAGACGATGCGGAATTTCGCGCAGAAGTATCCGACCGATGCGCTGTTGCCGGATTCGCAGTACTGGCTTGGCGAGAGCCTGTACCAGAGACAGAAGTACCGTGACGCTGCGGAAGCGTTTCTCGGCGTGACCACGAAGTTCGATACGTCGGCGAAAGCGCCGGACTCGCTGCTGCGTCTCGGCCAGTCGCTGGCCGCGCTCAAGGAAAAAGAAGCCGCGTGCGCGGCATTCGGCGAAGTCACCCGGAAGTATCCCCGTGCCTCGAACGGCGTGAAACAGGGCGTTGCCCGCGAGCAGAAGCGGGTGGGGTGCTGATCGATTGAGATTTAGACCTCGCACCTCATCCGCGCGGGGACTTCGGACAAATTTTGGGGCATGATCGTGTGCCCCGATGTCCGGTGAGATTGTCGCCAATCGTCATGCCGAAGCCGAACGATTCTCAAGTCATCTCCATCGCCGAGGCCCGGGCGCTTTTCGCTGATTGGAAAGCCGCGCCGGCGATCGTGCTTGCGGTGTCCGGCGGTCCGGACTCCATGGCCCTGATGTGGCTTGCCGCGCGCTGGCGGCAGTCCTTGAAAAAAGCGCCATGTCTTGTCGCGGTCACGGTCGATCATGGCTTGCGCAAGGAGGCCGCGCGGGAAGCCCGCGACGTCAAGCATCTCGCGGCATCGCTCGACATTGAGCACCGCACGCTGCGATGGCAGGGCGAAAAGCCGAAAACCGGATTGCCCAAGGCTGCGCGCGATGCACGCTACCGGTTGCTGGTTCGCGCCGCGTTGAGCCATGGTGCATCTCATATTTTCACCGCCCATACCCGCGACGATCAGGCCGAGACCGTGATCATGCGGCTGTCGCGCGGCAGCGGCATCGCAGGATTGGCGGCGATGGCGCGGCAATCGGAACGCGAGAGCGTAATTCTGGCCCGGCCGTTGCTGGATCTGCCGAAATCGCGGCTGGTCGCCACGCTCAAGAAGGCAGGCGTCGCGTTCGCCGACGATCCGACCAATCATGATCCGCGGTTTACCCGCCCTAGGCTGCGCGCACTCATGCCGGCACTGGCGGCGGAAGGCGCCGATGCACGTGGGCTGGCGCGGCTCGCAGCTCGTCTGGCCCGCGCCAATATCGCACTTGAGATCATGACCGACGGCGCGGAGCGTTATCTGGCGAGCATCAGCGGAGCGGCATACGGCAGCTTCGATCTGACGGCCTTCAACGCATTGTCCGGCGAAATCCGGGTCCGGCTTCTGCTGCGCGCGATCAACCGTGCCGGCCATGAGGGGCCAGCCGAACTCGGTAAGGCCGAGGCGCTGTTGCAGGCAATGGATCAGGCTGCGCTCAAAGCAAAGTCAGGAACCGGTCGCATCCGGCTGAAGCAGACGCTGGCCGGGGCGGTCATCACGATCCAGAACGGCCGCATTCACATCGTACCGGCCCCGCCGAGGGGGCGGCGCAAGGCCGGTTTGCTTCACAAGGCTGGGTTGCCTTAACCACTGTTGAATTAGCCCCGCCAAACCGCCCTTATTTCACCCGGAATGGCATTAAGATGCGTTAAATAGTCCCGCGAGGTTCCCTTGGCATCAGGGGGCTGCACACCTAGATTGTAATGCAACCGGCACCCAAAACGTGTTGCAGACCCAAGACTTGTTCGAAGAACATCAGGCCGCGATCCATGCGGTCACGAAGGAAGCCCTATGAACGCCAATCTGCGCAATTTCGCCCTCTGGGTCATTATCGTCTTGCTGCTGTTGGCATTATTCACGTTGTTCCAGAATCCGGGACAGCGCGCTGCCTCTCAGGACATTTCATTCTCCCAGCTTCTGACCGAGGTCGATCAGAGTCGCGTCCGCGACGTGGTCATCCAGGGTCCGGACATCAACGGCACCTTCACCAACGGTTCGACCTTCCACACCTATGCGCCGAACGATCCGACGCTGATCAAGCGCCTGTACGACGGCAAGGTGTCGATCACCGCCAAGGCGCCGGGTGACAACGTGCCATGGTTCGTGTCGCTGCTGGTGTCGTGGCTGCCGTTCATCGCGCTGATCGGCGTGTGGGTCTTTCTCTCGCGTCAAATGCAGGGCGGTGCCGGCAAGGCAATGGGCTTCGGCAAGTCGCGCGCCAAGATGCTCACCGAAGCACATGGCCGCGTGACGTTTGAAGACGTTGCGGGTGTCGATGAAGCCAAGCAGGACCTGCAGGAAATCGTCGAGTTTCTCCGCGACCCCGGCAAGTATCAGCGCCTCGGCGGACGGATTCCGCGCGGCGTACTGCTGGTCGGCCCTCCGGGCACGGGCAAGACGCTGATCGCGCGGGCGGTGGCCGGTGAAGCCAACGTGCCGTTCTTCACCATCTCGGGTTCCGACTTCGTCGAAATGTTCGTCGGCGTCGGCGCGAGCCGCGTGCGCGACATGTTCGAGCAGGCGAAGAAGAACGCACCGTGCATCATCTTCATCGACGAAATCGACGCGGTCGGCCGCCATCGCGGTGCCGGTCTCGGCGGCGGTAACGATGAGCGCGAGCAGACCCTCAACCAGTTGCTGGTCGAGATGGACGGCTTTGAGGCCAATGAAGGCGTGATCCTGATCGCCGCGACCAACCGCCCCGACGTGCTCGATCCAGCATTGCTGCGTCCGGGCCGCTTCGACCGTCAGGTCGTGGTGCCGAATCCGGACGTTGTCGGCCGCGAGCAGATTCTCAAGGTTCACGTCCGCAAGGTTCCGCTGGCGCCGGATATCAACCTCAAGACCATTGCACGCGGTACGCCGGGCTTTTCCGGTGCCGACCTGATGAACCTCGTCAACGAAGCTGCATTGACTGCCGCGCGCCGCAACAAGCGCATGGTGACGCAGTCCGAGTTCGAAGAGGCCAAGGACAAGGTGATGATGGGTGCGGAGCGCAAGTCGCTCGTCATGACCGAAGAAGAGAAGATGCTGACGGCCTATCACGAGGGCGGTCACGCCATTGTCGGGCTTAACGTCATTGCGACCGATCCGATCCACAAGGCGACGATCATTCCGCGCGGCCGTGCGCTCGGCATGGTCATGCAGTTGCCGGAGCGCGACAAACTGTCGATGTCGCTCGAGCAGATGACCTCGCGCCTCGCCATCATGATGGGTGGGCGCGTGGCCGAAGAACTGGTGTTCGGCCGTCAGAAGGTGACGTCCGGTGCGTCGTCCGACATCGAGCAGGCCACGCGCCTGGCTCGCATGATGGTGACGCGCTGGGGTCTGTCGGAAGAACTCGGCACGGTGTCGTACGGCGAGAACCAGGACGAAGTGTTCCTCGGTATGTCGGTGTCGCGTACACAGAACGCGTCTGAAGCCACCGTGCAGAAGATCGACACCGAGATCCGCCGTCTGGTCGAGGAGGGCTACAACGAGGCCACCAAGATCCTGACGGAGAAGCGTGCGGATCTGGAAGCCTTGGCGAAGGGCCTGCTCGAGTTCGAGACGCTGTCGGGCGACGAGATCATCGATTTGCTGAACGGCAAGAAGCCGAACCGCGAATCCGTGCTCGAGCCGACCGGTCCGCGCACCTCGGCGGTGCCGCCAGCCGGCAAGCCGCGCCCGCGCCCCGATGCAGGCCTTGAGCCACAGCCGCAGGCGTAAAACGCCACGACATATTTTTGGGAAGGCCGGTTCGCGAACCGGCCTTTTTCTTTTCACTTATGTCCGTGCTCCGCGTAAGCGGCATGGGTTTTCGCCGACGTCCCTCTATTCAACATAGGTCGCAGCCCGGCTGCTTGACCCTTCGCCGCATTCACCGCACGCATGAAAAATCATTCTGCGGATGAATCGATGACGACGCCTCGTGCACTGTCCGAAACGACACCGGATCATTTTCATGCGCCCGCCTACTGGTCGCGCAACGGCATTATGCCGGGCATCGTCGCCATCGCGCCGATGCTGCCGGGCACGCTGGCCTTCGGCATGGCGTTCGGTGCGCTATGTGCGCAAAAGAATTTCACGCTCACAGAAGTGCAGGTCATGATGGTCTTCGTCTATGGCGGGCTATCGCAGTTCGTCGCGGTGTCATCCTGGCCGGATGCGCTGACTGTCTCGTCGATCGCAACGCTGGCGCTGTTGACCGCGACCGTGAACATCCGTTTCTCGCTGATGAGCGCGAGCCTCCGCCCGTGGTTTGGCACGTTGCCGTGGTGGCAGTCCTATCCGTCGATGTTGCTGGTGACCGATGGCGGCTGGCTGGCCGCCACGCGCTATCGCAACCACGGCGGGGCCGACGCGTCGTTTTTCGTCGGCGGCGGCATCGTGCTCTACGTTCTCTGGTTCCTGTCGTCGTTGCCGGGTTATTTGCTGGCCGGGCAGTTGAGCGACCCGAAAAAATACGGCGTCGATCTGGTGGTGCCGGCATTCTATGCGGCGATGCTGGTGCCGGCGTGGAAAGGCCCACGGCGGGCGATCCCGTGGGCTGTGTCCGGCATCGTCGCATTGGCGGTGCATTGGCTGCTGCCGGGCTGGTGGTTCATCATTGCAGGCGCTGTGTCGGGTGCGGTGTGTGCCGGACTGATGGACGATCCGCCAACTGACGGCGCGAAGGCTCGGCAACAGGGAGACGCTGCATGAGCGAGTTCATGCGCTCGGATGTGATGATCGCGTTTGCCGTAATGACAGCGGTGACAGTCGCATCGCGCCTCGGCGGCTATTGGCTAATGGGCTACGTCACCATCACCCCGCGCGTGCGGCGAATGCTGGACGCGCTGCCCGGCTCGATCATTGTCGCGGCCTCGCTTCCCGTCGCAGTCAATGGCGGTGCCGTCGTACTATTCGCTATCGGCGCCGCAGTCGCGATCACCATTATCCGGCGCAACGAATTCGTTGCGGTGATCACCGGCATGGCCGTGGCGGCGCTGGCGCGCGCGCTTGGATTCAGCGGTTAAGGCATGATCCCAAAAAGTGGAAACCGGTTTTCGGAAGAGATCATGCCTCATGAAACGAGCCAAATTTTTGCTGCACTGCGAATTTGAATCCTATTGCGCCGAATCGCTTGTTTCCGCTTTTGAACTGGTGTTCACTTCTTTTTGGGAGACGAACGTCGTCAATGGTTTACAGGCGAACTCATCAGGTCGTGAAGCGCCTTGCGGCTCGCCGCAATGCTATCCTTGCGGCGGCGCGCGATGCAGCGGCTGAAGGCGGAATGGCCGCAGTCCAGATCGCGCCGGTTGCGACCCGCGCCAATGTCGCGGCGGGCACGGTCTATCGCTATTTTCCTTCAAAAGCCGATCTGATTTCCGAACTGATCGCCGATGTTTCGCGCGCCGAACTGACGGCGATCCGCCGTGCTGCGGACGCCGCACCGGGACCTTCCTCCGCTTTGGCCGCCGCTGTGACCACGATCGCGGTGCATGTGGTGTCGAATCGCAAGCTCGCCTGGGGCATCCTCGCCGAACCGGTCGATGTCGATGTCACCGAATCCCGACTGGCGAGCCGCCGCGAAATTTCGGCTGAGGTCGAAGCGCGGATTGAAGCTGCGGTGCGGGCAGGGCATTTGCCCGCGCAGGATATTCCGCTCGCCGCCACAGCGCTGATCGGTGCGCTGCATGAATCGCTGGTGGGCCCGTTGGCTCCGGACGATCTCGACGACCCCATCAAGCTGCGCGACTCGGTGCAGGCGATCACGCTGTTCGCGTTGCGCGCGGTCGGCGTGCTGGATGCCCGCGCCCGCGGTCTGGTGGTGCAGGCGGTGATGCCCGTGATGCCGGTGCGGCGGGAACTGGGCGCGCTGGTCGGCTAGACCGCGTCGGGCCTGAATCATTTTCTTCCAGATGCCGATGTCTCCAAGGCATTTGAAATGCGGCGAACTCAGATTCGCTATTCCGGTTTGGAACTGTTCAAATCGGGCAAGACATGCTGATATATCAGAACGGTAAGGCGTGATACGACGCGCCGGTTTTTGGAGTGCGCGCATGTCCATCATGATGCCTGAAGCGGATCAGGCAGTGCTTGCCCGCCGCGACGAGATCGTCGCGGCCTTGAGCAAAATCGTGCCGGGCGAGGGCGTGATTTCGAGCGCACGGGAAATGCAGCCTTACGAGTCCGATGCGCTCACCGCCTATCGTCAGCCGCCGATGGTCGTGGTGCTGCCCGACACCACCGAGCAGGTGTCGCAGGTTCTGAAATACTGCCATGACAACGGCATCAAGGTGGTGCCGCGCGGCTCCGGCACGTCGCTGTCGGGCGGCTCGCTGCCGCTCGCGGACGGCGTGCTGCTGGGGCTGGGTAAGTTCAAGCGTGTTCGCGAAGTCGATTTCGACAACCGCGTTGCAGTCGTCGAGCCCGGCGTCACCAACCTCGCCATCAGTCAGGCGGTGGCACATGAGGGCTTTTATTACGCGCCCGATCCATCATCGCAGATCGCCTGTTCGATCGGCGGCAATATCGCGGAAAACTCCGGCGGCGTTCACAGCCTGAAATACGGCATGACCACCAACAATGTGCTGGGCTGCGAATTTGTGCTGATCACCGGCGAGATCCTGCGGATCGGCGGCAAGGCGCCGGAAACCGACGGCTACGATGTGATGGGGATCATCACCGGCTCGGAAGGCCTGCTCGGCGTGGTCACCGAGGTCACGGTGCGCATCCTGCAAAAGCCGGAAACCGCGCGCGCGCTGATGGTCGGTTTCGCGGAGATCGAGGCCGCCGGCCAATGTGTCGCCAATATCATCGGTGCGGGGATCATTCCCGGCGGCATGGAAATGATGGACAAGAACGCCATCGTCGCCGCCGAAGCCTTCGTCCATGCGGGCTATCCGCTCGACGTCGAGGCGCTGTTGATTATCGAACTCGACGGTCCGGCGGTTGAGGTGGACGAGTTGATCGAGCGGGTCGAGAAGATCGCGCGTGGCTGTGGATCGACCACGTTGCAGATATCGAATTCCGAGCAGGAGCGGCTGCTGTTCTGGTCCGGCCGCAAGGCGGCGTTTCCTGCGGTGGGGCGGCTGTCGCCGGATTATCTCTGCATGGACGGCACCATTCCGCGCGGCAAGCTGCCGGAAGCGCTGGCCGGCATTCGCGATCTCTCTGAGAAATACGGCCTGCGCGTCGCCAATGTGTTTCACGCTGGCGACGGCAATCTTCATCCGCTCATTCTGTACGATGCCAACATCGCCGAAGAGATGGACAAGGCGGAGGCTTTCGGCGCGGATATTCTGCGGTTATGCGTCAAGCTCGGTGGCGTGCTGACCGGCGAGCATGGTGTCGGGGTCGAGAAACGCGACCTGATGCCGGAAATGTTCAGCGACATCGATCTCGCACAGCAGCAGCGGCTGAAGTGTGCGTTCGATACGCAGGGGCTGCTCAATCCGGGCAAGGTGTTTCCGACCCTGCATCGTTGTGCCGAACTCGGGCGGGTTCACGTCCACGGCGGCAAGCTGGCCTTCCCCGATATTCCGCGGTTTTAAGGCCATGATCCAGGATCGCGCCGTCCGCGCGCCGGACCAGTTTTTTATGCAAACGATACAGGATGTGGCGTGGATACGTTGAAAGTACGGGATGCTGCGGATGTCGAGGAGGCGGTGCGCGCAGCGCTGGCCGACGACCAGCCGCTGGAGATCATCGGCCATGGCAGCAAGCGCAACATTGGTCTGCCGATGGCCACCAACGCGCTGCTCGACCTATCCGCTTTGAACGCAGTGACGTCCTATGAGCCAAACGAACTGATCGTCACCGTTCAGGCCGGGGCGCCGATGGCCGACCTGCTGTCGCTGATCGATTCCAAAAATCAGCAATTCGCTTTCGATCCGATGGATACCTCGGTGCTGTTGGGAACGCCGCGCGGTATCGGCACCGTCGGCGGCATGATCGCAGCGGGTCTGGCCGGTCCGCGGCGCATCAAGGCTGGCGGCGCACGCGACCACCTGCTCGGCGCGCTTGCGGTCTCAGGCTTCGGGGATTCGTTCAAGACCGGCGGCAAGGTGGTCAAGAACGTCACCGGCTACGATCTCTGCAAGCTGCTCGCCGGATCGTGGGGCACACTCTCGGTGATGACCGAGGTGACGCTCAAGGTGATGCCCAAGGCCGAGAGCGAGCGGACGCTGGTGCTGCGCGGTCTTGACGACATCACGGCCAATCGCGCCATGACCATGGCGCTCGGTTCGCCTTACGACGTGTCGGGCGTGGCGCATCTGCCTGCGTCGATCTTCCGTGCGGCTGGCGGCGCGCTGTCGGGTCTCGGCGAGTCCCGGCAGTCCGTGACCCTGATCCGGCTCGAAGGAATCGGTGCTTCGGTGCCGCATCGCGCGGGATCGGTGAGCCAGGCGCTTACAGCGTTTGGGGCCGCCGAGATGGTCGAGGACGAGGCGTCCGCATCTCTCTGGGCGTCGATCCGCGATGTGACGCCGTTCGCCGCATCCGGATCGCTGGGCGCGTGGCCGGTATGGCGCATCGTCTGCCCGCCGGCCTCCGGCGGTGTGTTCGGTCAGGCGCTGGCCCGGGAAACCGGCGGCGACGTGATCTACGATTGGGGCGGCGGGCTGATCTGGGCGGCACTGCCACCGGCAGCCGATGCTCACGCCACACTGCTTCGGCAACGCCTGACTGCAATCGGCGGCCACGCCACGCTGCTGCGCGCGACCGATCAGGTGCGCAACACGGTCGATGTCTTCCACCCGCAGGAGGCAGGCGTCGCTGCACTCGGCCAGCGCGTCAAGGCGAGCTTCGACCCGAAAAACATTCTCAATCGCGGCCGGATGGTGCGCGCATGACCCGGACCCGGTGACGTTATGAAGACCGAATTTTCCCTCGCCCAGCTCGCCGATCCGGACATTCGAGAAGCCGACAAGATCCTGCGCGCCTGCGTTCACTGCGGGTTCTGTACCGCGACCTGTCCGACTTACGTCCTGCTCGGCGACGAGCTCGATAGCCCGCGCGGCCGGATCTACCTGATCAAGGACATGCTGGAGAACGACCGGGCGCCGACGCAGGAGGTGGTCAAACATATCGACCGCTGCCTGTCGTGCCTTGCCTGCATGACCACCTGCCCCTCCGGTGTGAACTACATGCATCTTGTCGATCAGGCGCGGGTGAAGGTCGAGGAAGAGTATTCCAGACCGTTGCCGGAGCGATTTCTGCGCGGTGTCCTCGCTTATGTCCTGCCGCGCCCCGGCCTGTTCCGGGTCAGCATGATCGCTGCCCGCCTGGCCCGGCCGTTCGCGGCGTTGCTGCCTGCCTCACCCAAAGGCCAAACCACGCCGACCTTCTTCGGCCGGCTGCGCGCGATGCTTGCGCTCGCGCCGGGACAGTTGCCTGCGCCGGGGCCTTCCGGTGGCACGGTCTTCCCCGCCGAGGGTCAGAAGCGCGGCCGCGTCGCGCTGCTGCAGGGCTGCGCCCAGCAGGTTCTGTCCCCGGGGATCAATCAGGCGGCGATCCGGATACTGACTCGCAACGGCATCGAGGTGGTGCTGGTGGCTGACGAACAGTGCTGCGGCTCGTTGACCCACCACATGGGCCACGACACCGACGCGCTGAAGCGCGCACGCGCGAACATCGAGGTATGGACAAACGAAGCCGACAGGAATGGCCTCGACGCCATCCTCGTCACCACCTCGGGATGCGGAACGACCATCAAGGACTATGGCTACATGCTGCGCGAAGACGGCGCCTTTGCAGCAAAAGCCGCACGTATTTCAGCTCTTGCGAAGGATGTGACCGAGTATGTCGCCAGCATCGACATCGCGTGGCCGCAAAGCAAAAGCGATCTCGTCGTCGCGTATCACTCTGCATGTTCGTTGCAGCACGGACAGAAAATCACGCAGCTTCCGAAAGAATTGCTTTCCAAGAGCGGATTCGTGGTGAAAGATGTGCCGGAGAGTCATCTGTGTTGCGGTTCGGCAGGAACGTACAACATCCTCCAGCCCGACATTGCGAAGCGACTGCGCGAACGGAAGATCGCCAACATCGCATCGACGAAGCCGGACGTTATTTCCGCCGGCAACATCGGGTGCATGGTGCAGATAGGCTCGGTGGAAAGTACCGATGGAACGTCAGTCCCTGTGGTGCATACGATCGAACTGCTCGATTGGGCGACAGGCGGCCCAAAACCGGACTTAATCGGACCGGATTTGTTGATGAGATCAATGAAGGGCCCCCGCGTTGGGAGTGCCTGAACGCCCACTGAGATGCGGTCGGCGGAAACAGGAGGACCACAATGGCTAAAGCTAAGAAGAAGAAATCGAAGGCAAAAAAAGCTAAAAAGATGATGGCGAAGAAGAGCGCCAAGAAGGCTACCAAGAAGTCGGCGAAGAAGTCCGCCAAGAAATCTGCGAAAAAGTCAGCGAAGAAGTCCGCCAAGAAGGCGACCAAGAAGGCCGCGAAAAAGTCGGCAAAAAAATCCGCGAAAAAATCATCTGCGAAAAAAGCTGCTCCGAAGAAGGCCGCTCCGAAGAAGGCTGCTCCCAAAAAGGCAGCCAAGAAGCGCGCGCCGAAGCCAGCTCCCGCCCCGGCACCCGAGCCGGCTCCGGTTGCAGCCGAGACGAGCTGGTCGAGCCCGTCGCCTGTGTCCACGCCAAGTTGGTCATCCTCTGGCGGCGACGACAGCAACAATTAAGCAGGCGCCTGTTCCGGCAGGCTTCAAGAGCCGTCTTTAAGATTCCCTTCTTTAGATACCCGTCTTGCAGAGCCGCAGCGAACATCCGCTGCGGCTCTTGGCGTTTGGATAGACGGAAGGGCGAATCAGATGGGTGGATGGGTGGTGTTTTGGGGATAACGAGGGTTGCGTGACCCGCATAACGGGCCGGGTTGGGCTAAAAGTTCCAAATGGGGCTGAAATTTGTTGCCCGCGTGCAACACCGCGCCACAACCTCATTCAGAACGCTTAAAACGCCTAAAAAGGCGGCAATTGCTTGGGTTTTTTGCTTCACGCACGGGAAGTTGACCAGCAATGTGGTGTCACGAAATTGAATTCCACGCAGTCGATTAACGCTTGTCATTCGGACCTTCGGCAATCGGACTGGTTTTTAAACGATGATGGGGATCGTCATGAAGAAAGTAAGTTTGTCGATTGCAGCAGTTGCCGTTGCTGCGATGGGTCTGGGTTCGGCGTCGGCTGCCGATCTGGGCAAGGTCTACAAGAAGGCACCTCCGATTGAGGTCGTGTCGCCTTGGGATATCGCCTTCGGTGCAGCGGTCATGAGCAACTACGTGTTCCGCGGCGTTACGCAGTCGAACAACCAGCCAGCCGGTACCGCTTATTTCGAGCCGCGCTACAACATCAACCCGAACCTTCAGCTCTACGTCGGTACGGCTGCGACGAGCATTTCGTTCGCTAACCGCGCAGCTGCTGAAATCGACGTCTACGGCGGTATCCGCCCGACCTTCGGTCCAGTCGCATTCGACTTCGGTGTGTTCGGCTACCTGTATCCAGGTGGAACCTGCACCGCCGGCATCGCTGCGGTGGGCGTTGTTTGTCCGAACGAGGCCAATCCGGTCATCCTCGCCAACGGCAACGTCATGAAGAAGGATGTCAGCTTCTATGAAGTGTACGGCAAGGTGGCTTACACCTTTAACGACTACTTCACGCTGGGCGGCAACGTGTTTTACTCGCCGAACTTCCTGAACACCGGCGCTGACGGCACCTACGCTTCGATCACCGGTAAGCTGACCGCACCGAGCACCTTCTTCGGCACCTCCGGCGTCGGCGCTTATGTGTCGGGTGAATTCGGCCGCCAGTGGCTGGGTACGTCTGATGCGTTCTACGGCACCGGCATCGTCGGCGACCCGTTCCAGTTCGGCATCAAGTATGCTGACTACAACACCTGGAACGTCGGCCTCGGCTTCACCTACAAGGTGTTCACCCTCGACCTGCGTTACTCGGGCACCGACATGAGCAAGGGCGATTGCAACGCTTTCACCAGCGATTACAACGCTTCGCAGCCCAACAACGCGACCCCGATCAACCCAGGTGGTTTCGGCTCCAAGTGGTGCGGCGACACGTTCATTGCCAAGCTCTCGGCTGACGTGACCCTTGGCGCTCTGAAGTAATTGGCGCTCTGAAGTAATCGTCTTCATCTGAAGACTTAAGGGCGGCAGAGAAATCTGCCGCCCTTTTTCTTTGTGTTCCGGCCCCTTTCGGCTTAGGAGAGTGCAATTCTCTAAAGCAGCATGTTTGCAAGAGGGTGCCTTTCAAGGCGGGTTCCCTGTTCTGATTTCGTTCTGCTTGGAACTCTGTCCCCGCGCAGTTGGCCCGCGACCTCCCGGCCTGCCGCTTGCAAGACTATCGCGATGAACATCAATCGATATGCGGCTCATCTCGGCGTTCGTTCCAGGATCGCGTTCAAGCGCTGGTCGCGCCGGCTGCTGTTTCTCGTCGGCGGCCTTGTCGTCGGTCTTGCCGCCATCGTGATGGCGTATCTGGCCGACAACGCCCAAGCGGTTTTCGGCCGGGTGCTGAGTTATTCTCCCTACATGGCGCTGCTGGTCACGCCGCTCGGTTTCGGCCTTGCGACCCTGCTGGCGATCAAGGTGTTTCCCAACTCGCAGGGCAGCGGCATTCCGCAGGTGATCGCAGCGCTCAGGCTTCCCGATCAGGAAGCCCGCGCGCCGCTGGTCTCGTTGCGGGTCGCGTTCGGCAAGATCGTCGTGATGACGCTAGGCCTGTTGTGCGGAGCCTCGACCGGCCGCGAAGGACCGACCGTTCAGGTCGGCGGTTCGATCATGTTTGCGATCGGGCAGTGGGCGCCATTCCGGCAGCCCGGATTTTTGCTCGCGGGCGCGGCGGCCGGCGTCGCGGCTGCGTTCAACACGCCGCTTGCCGGCATCGTGTTCGGCATCGAGGAAATGAGCCGGTCATTCGAGATGCGGACCAGCGGTCTGATCATCGGCGCGGTGATCGCAGCCGGTTTGACGTCGCTCGCAATCGTTGGCGATTACAACTATTTCGGGTCGACGGCGGCGGTGCTCCCGCTCGGCCGCGCATGGATCGTGGTCCCGGTCTGCGCTGTCATCTGCGGCGTTGCCGGCGGTGTATTCAGCCGCATCCTCATCCTGTTCGCCAACGGATTTTCAGGACCGGTCGGTAATGCGATCAAGCGCTACCCGGTTGCTTTCGCTGTGGCCTGCGGACTTGGCGTGGCGCTGTGCGGCATCTTCAGCAGCGAGCATGTCTACGGCACCGGCTACGAGCAGGCGCGCGCTATCATCCATTCGACAGACACAATCGATTACAGCTTCGGTCCGTGGAAATTCCTGGCGACCCTGTTTTCGGCGATCAGCGGAATTCCGGGCGGCATATTCGCGCCCTCGCTTGCGATCGGCGCCGGTCTGGCATCGGATCTCAGCCTGTTCTTTCCTCATTCGCCGATCGGAGCATTGGTGCTGATCGGTATGGTGTCGTACCTGACCGGCGTGGTTCAGGCGCCGATCACTGCCTTTGTCATTACCTCGGAGATGACCAACGACCACGCCATGGTGATTCCGCTGATGGCGTCGGCGTTGATCGCGAATGCGGCGTCCAAAGCCGTCGTCAGCGAAGGGCTCTATCACGCGCTCGCAAAGTCCATCTTCAAGACGCGAACTGAAGAAACCGACGCGGCAAGGAATCGTCCCGCGCCGATCTTTTGAAGCGGGTGTGAGCCGCTCGTTATGCCGGTTCCGCTGCACCCGGCTTGTCGCCAAGGGTGAACTGCTCGCCGGAGCGCACCAGCGAGACCTCGCGCTGATGGAAAGCTTCCAGCGTGCTGCGGTGTCCGATCGAGACGATAGTGGCAGCGGGAAGTTTCTCCGCAATCAACCGATAGAGCAGGGCCTCGGACGGTTCATCCAGCGATGCGGTGGCTTCGTCGAGGAACAGATATTGCGGCGTGTGCAGCAGCGCGCGTGCGATGCCGAGCCGTTGCTGTTCGCCGAGCGACAGCGTCCTGTTCCAGTGTCCTTCGTCGTCAAGCCGCGCCGCCAGCACAGGAAGGCCGACGAGCGTCAGCACATCGCCGAGTTGAGCTGCGCTGTAGGTGTTGTCTTTCGAGGGATAGGTGATCGCCGACGCCAGTGTGCCGACCGGGAAATAAGGGCGTTGCGGCAGCATCATCAGCGACGCGCCCGTCGGAATCGAAATCGTACCCCGGCCGAACGGCCAGATGCCGGCGATGGCGCGGAACAGCGTAGACTTTCCGGAACCGGATGGCCCGGTGACCAGCGTGCGCGCACCGCTCCGCAGCCTGAAGCCCGTGGCCTGCACCAGCGGCTTGCCGTTGGGCAGTTTGAGCAGCAGATCATTCAGGGCGATATCCCCGCCATCCGCTATGGCAATTGGCTGGACTGAATCGGGGTTGATCGCGAGCGCTTTCGCCGCGCCGATTCCGGTTTCAAAACCGTCGAGACGGGCGACCACGGCTTGCCATTCGGCCAGCGTGCGATAGGTCGAGATGAAGAACGATAACGCGCCCTGCACGCTGCCGAAGGCGGAGGCGGTTTGCATCATGCCGCCGAGCTGCATCTTGTTGGCGAAATAGGCGGGCGCGACCAGAATGTAAGGAAAAATCACCGAGGCTTGCGAGTAGCTCGCGGTGAAGGCCGTAATCTTCTTGGTGCGGCTCATGATGCCGAGCCAGTTATCGACCACCGATCCGAAGCGCGTCAGCAGGCGCTGGCGCTCTGCGCTGTCGCCGTCGAGCAGCGCGATCTGTTCGGAGTTCTCGCGCACGCGAACGAGGTTGAAGCGGAAATCCGCCTCGAATTTCTGCTGCCTAAAATCCAGCCCGACCAGCGGCCGGCCGATCAGATGGGTCAGCCAAGTGCCGAGCGCGGCATAGATCAGCGCGCCCCAGACCATGTAGCCCGGAATGTCGATGTCCTTGCCGAAGAGATGCAGCGGCGCAGCGCTCGACAGCGTCCAGAGGATGACGACGAACGACGCCAGCGTGACAATGGAATTCAACAGGCCGATGCCGATGTTCAGCGTGCGATCGACGAACAGTTTGACGTCGTCGGTGATGCGCTGGTCAGGGTTGTCGGCGGCGTCGCCCTGCAACTGCATCCGGTAATGGTTGGCATGGCTGAGCCATTCACCGAGATAATGTTCGGTCATCCATTTGCGCCAGCGGATCTGCAGCCACTGATTGAGGTAGAGCTGATAGACCGCGATGACGATGAAGATCGTCACGATGACTGTGAAGTAGATGATCTCGGACACGAAGCTGTCCCAGTTGCGTTCCTGCAGCGCGTTGTAGAACCGGTTGTTCCATGAGTTCAGCAGCACGTTGATCGCCACCGTCGCAAGCTCGATAACGATCACTGCGGTCAGCAGAGCGAGGCCCGCCCATTTGTCGTCAGAGCGGAAGTACGGTGCAGCGATTCGCCACACCGTTTTGAGCGTCGAGCCAATGCCGTTCACAGAATAATGCTCCTTGAAAGGGCGCTAACACCCTCAAAATGAAGAGAAAATTTCCGCCAAAACGACGGCTTTGCAGCCGGGTCGTGATGACTATTCAGACGGTTCCGATAACACCCTAGCATGTGGACCGCTCGCGAAAATCGCGCGGCGGATGTATTCGCGGCAATGTGACGGTTCTGCGTCGTCCAGCGTTCAACAATGGACGGCTGTTTTCTCCCACAGCATTGCAGGTCTCAGCGCAGGATTGGCGTATCGCTGTATCCGCTCGAAAATTGAGCGTCAGCCGCACTGGAAAATCACGGCTCAACCGTCTAGAACCGCGCGCGATCAGGAATTGCTTGAGGTCATCCATGATGGTTCTACGACACGCTGTTGTCGGTCTTGCTTTCGCGGCCGGTATCATCGGCCATGCTCAGGCTCATGCCGCCGGTGAATTTCCGTTCGGACTGGAAATGACCCTCGAGGCAAGAGCACAGCCGGGCTCGAAGAAAATTCCGACACTCGAAATCGGCGATCATGGCGAGGCTGTGCTCGATCTGTGGTGCAAGGCCGGCAAGGGGCAGTTCTCCGTCGCCAATGACAGCGTCATCTTCGTGCCGGGCGCGATGGAGGATCGCGGCTGTTCGCCGGAGCGCGCGCAGGCCGACGACGAATTGCTGAATGCGCTGAGTGCCGCGGCCACCTGGAAACGGCAGGGCGATTTCGTGTTGTTCGTCGGCGCAACGACTGTGCGCTTCCGGCTGAACACAAACTGAGCGGACCTCAGCGTTCGCTGAGGATCATGTCCGCACAGGCTCCGCCGGACTGGATCACGCCCGTATAGCCGCCGAATCCGGCATAGGCCGATGCAAGATACAATCCGGGTATCGGCGTTGCGGGCGTTCGTTTCGGCGCGGAAAACAGCGAGCGCGGCGGTACCGGTGCGAAACCGTAGACAGCGCCTTGCGGCGCGCCGAGATATTGCTGCACCGACAGCGCGGTATTGAACGTCGAGGCCGTGATGGATTGCGCCAGTCCCGGATAATGCCGGTCCAGATACGCCACGATGGCGTCCTGCCAGCGGGCGCGCTTGGCGCGGTAACTGTCCTGATCGCCGCCGCACCAGTTCGACAGCAGGTCCGGCCCGACCACAGACAGCACATGGGGCGGCGCCGGCAGGCCTGAATCGATCGCGGTATAATCGACGATCGCCAGCGGCGGCATCCGCTCACCGGGTTCGCCTGCCATCAACGCCGTCGCTTGGGCATAATCGGACAGCACCGCCATCCAGTCCGGCAGCAGCTGCGTCGAGTAACCGCCGACGCCAAATGTGCGCGGTGGCTTCGACAGGCCAAGCGTAAGCATAAACAACGAGATCGACCGTTGGCGATTTCCGTAAGCGGCGTGAAGCTTTGCACCGCTCGATTCCGGCAGGAGCGCAGTCAGCGTTTCCGGTGCGGCATTGCCGACGACGCGGGTTGTTTCCACGGTCTGCGGATCGCTGCCGTCCTTTGCCGTGTGCGTGATGCTTGCGATGCGGCCGTTTGAGTCGAGGCCGAGTGCGCTTGCGGTGCGTCGCAGGATCACGTCGCTGCCCGCGGCTTTAATCGCACGCGCCAGCGCGCTGGAGAGGCGTTGCGATCCGCCCTGCACATAACGTCCGCCGCTCAGGAGATAACTTCCCTGGGCAGCGGCAAAGAACACCCACCAGGTCGTCGCCGGATCGTCGTGATAGTAGGACAGGTTCGCGGCCAGCGCGGCCTTGACCGCTTCATTGCCGCCGAACACCCGGTCGAGCTTTTGCGACAGCGACAGATTCCAGTCCCGGATTGCGGGCAGCAGGTTTCGTAGCGCGCCGAAGGTTTGCAATGGCGTTTTGGAGATGCGCGTTCCGCGCGACAGCGTCCCCATCGCGGCTGCGATCTGCTCCATCTCGCCAAGAAGGCGGACGATACCGTCACGCGCCTCCGGAAAGCGCTGGACCAATGCGCGCCGGGCAGCATCAAAGTTATCGGGCAGGGTAAGCGGTGCGCCGACCGGTCCGCCGCGCACTTCATAAAAAGTACCTGACGGAATCCATTTGACCGCCTCAAGCACGCCTGCGCGCATCAGCGGGTCGTGCTTGGGATCGCGCGGATCGAACGGATCGCTGGTCTCGTGCAGCGAGCCTTCGACGAACAGGTCGCCGACCTTGTAGCTTGAGGCCGCGCCGCCGACCGAATTGCCGCGCTCGATCACCAGCACCTTGCGGCCCGCGCGCGCCAGAATCGCGCCGGTGGTCAGGCCGCCGAGGCCCGCACCAATGATCACGGCGTCGTAGCGCGTCATCCGCTATCGAACCTTGCGATGAGCGCGCATGGGCTGGCGGACTACTTCCATGTTGCCTTGTCGGTGTCCCAGCGCTGACCCTTCAGCTCGGCCGCGACCGCCTTGATCATTCCGTCGTCGTCGTTGAACGTGGTTTCCTCCTCGCCGCCGGAACTCTCCGAGAACTGCAATTGAGGGCTGGCGGTCTCGTCGGTGGTTTTGCTGGACGGCACGCCGAGCCAGACGATCAGGCGGTCGGTGCCGCCCGGTTTGTCAGGGCTGACAAGTGCGGTGATCTCCAGCGTCTCGGTCAGGTCCAGCGCCGGCGCCAATTGGCTCGGACGCTTGAGGGTGAAGGTGAGTTCGCCGGTGGTGTCATTCCACGTCGATGTCATGGGCTTTGCGTTCATCACTTTCGCCGCCATCGCCGTGACGGCGGAGGCGAACTTGTCCCTGTTCAATTTTCCGCTTTGGCTCCAGTCGCCGGTGGCGAAGCGGATCGCTCGCTCCATATCGTAGGTGCCGGAGGTCCAGCCTGCCGTGGTCACGCCGGGCGCTGTCTTGAGGCTGGCCACCAGACCGGGGGCACGCGCCGGATCGACGAACAAGCGCAACACTTGCTGGCCCGAACGCAGCGCATTGCAATCGGTTGCGATGCTGTCGAGGGCGATCTGCACGTTCTGGCCTTTCAGGCTCTTGACCAGCTCAGCGAAATTCTCGCGCTTGACCCGGATGGCCAGCGATTGCGGCGACACTTGCGTAAAGTCTTTCGGTGCTTCGCTGAGGTCGTCATCGACCACCTGCGACTGCTGAAATTCCTTCTCGTCCACGTCGGTGTTGTCCGGCGAGGAGACCGAATTTGGCATGTTGCCCAGCGTGATCTTGCCGTCGAACGAGACCGATTTATTGCCCTTGCGGATCAGGTTGACCGCGACCGGAGTCTTGTTCTCGAAGCTCTGTCCGCTGCCGGTGAGCTTCTCGCCGTCCACTTTCAGTTCGATCGCGAAGCGATCCTTGCGATCCGAATTGGTCGATACCGAATAGCAGACGTCGAGCAGCGCCGAGGTCACCTTGCCGCCCTGGCGGGTTTCCTTGATGAAGGCATCGACCGGCAGTTCGCCGAGCAGATCGCCCAGCGAATTGAAGTAGCGCGCCTCGCTCGCGGCGGGTGCAGCCTTCGCGTCTTTGGCGGTTTGGGCATAGGCTGTTGGCCACGATCCTGCCCCCACCAGAGCGAGAGTGCAGCCAAACATCAATGCGCGCATGATCTTGATCCTGAATCGGTTGATTTGCAGCGGGCGGACAATCTCAAAACCGGGCCGGATTGTCGCGAAAATTCGCGAGGTTAGGACAACAAAACGGCCGGTGCCGGGGGCGCATTTGCCCCGAAAATGGCGACGCCCGCCTGAAATGGCCGCCACACCGCGCGGCAGCCCAAACTCACCGAATGCCGAACTTCGTTGCGGACTGCCCATGCCTTTGCTCAAAACCTCGGCAGTCGTTGTGCCAATCCGGCGATGGGAGGTATCGCGCTGGCATACAAGCTGGCCCGTGAATTGCACCCAAGTAGCGGGCAACTGGAACAAGGGGTGCGTGATGCGACGTCGTGATTTTACCAAACTGGCGGCCGGAGGAGCGCTTGGCGCTGTGGCCATGCCTGCGATTGCCAAGGCGCAGACGACCTTCAACTGGAAGATGACGAGTTTCTACGGGCCGAATGCCTATTTCTATTCGACCGGTCCGGGCAGCGCGAAGGATCTCTGCAAGCGCATCGAGGAGATGTCCGGCGGGCGCGTGAAGATTCAGTTTTACGGCGCGGGCGAGCTGATCCCAGCCAACGCTGGTTTCGACGCGGTGTCATCGGGCACCGTCGAAATGAATTACGCCAACTCCTATTTCTGGACCGGCAAGAGCTTCGCCGCGCAGTATTTCACCGCCGTTCCATTCGGCATGAACTTCGTCGGCTTCAACGGCTGGCTCTATGACGGCGGTGGGCTCGAGCTGTGGCGCGAGACCTACGATAAATTCAATCTGGTGCCGTTCGCCTGCGGCAATACCGGCGTGCAGATGACCGGCTGGTTTCGCAAGCCGATCGAGAAGGTCGAAGACCTCAAGGGCCTGAAAATGCGTATCCCCGGCCTGGCCGGGCGCGTCTACAAGGAATTGGGTGTCGAGTCCGTGTTGCTGGCGCCCGGCGACATCTTTCCGTCGCTCGAGCGCGGCGTGATCGATGCCGCCGAATTCGTCGGCCCCTATCTCGACCGGCAGCTCGGCCTGCACAAGGTCGCCAAATATTACTACACCACCGGCTGGCATGAGATGGCGACCACCAGCGAGCTCATCATCAACAAGACGGCATGGGCGTCACTGCCGCCCGACCTGCAGGCGGTTGTCGAGAACGCCTGCATGGCCTGCAACACCCGCGGCGAAGCCTGGCTGCAAAAGGTCAACGCCGAGGCGATGGACGACCTGATCAAGAATCAGGGCGTCATCGCGCAGCCTTTACCCGACGCCGTGGTCGATGCGCTCCGCGCTGCCAATGACAAAATTTTGGCGGAAGCTGTCGCCAAGGATCCGATGACCAAGAAGGTTCATGATTCCTACATGGCCTACATGGCGACCTACAAGCAGTGGGCAAAATATTCGGAAAAGCCCTATTACGACAAAATTCTGGGCATCTGACGTGAGCGCTGCAAGACAACTGGCGGACGGGATCGACAGTTTCATCGATCTCGTCGGGCGCGCAATTTCGTGGCTTGCGCTGGTGGTTGCCGTCGTCATGGGCGCCAACGTATTCATGCGCTACGGGTTCTCGATCGGTGAAATCTGGGCACAAGAACTGGAGTGGCACATTCTGGTGCCGCTGACGCTGGTCGGCATGTCCTACGCGCTGCGGCACGGCGAACATGTCCGTGTCGACGTGTTGTTCGCGAACTTCAGCGCGCGCAACAAACTCGCGGTCGACGCCGCCTCAGCCGTGATCTGCATGATCTTCTCAGCGCTGGTGGTCTATCTGTCGATCGCCTTCGTGAAACAGTCCTGGGCGATGGGCGAGGGCTCTCCCAATCCCGGCGGCATCGGCGCGCTTTACGTGATGAAGGCGATGGTGCCGCTCGGCTTCGCCCTGCTGTTCCTCCAGTCGCTCGCACAAGCCATTCAATACGGCCTCGCCTGGACCGACGCCGGCAAGGTTTCCCAATGACGCTTGAAGTGCTCGCGACCCTGATGCTGGTCGCATTCTTCGTTCTGTTGCTGATCGGGATTCCCGTCGGCCTGACACTGGCGGCAACCGGCTTTGTGTTCGGCTATCTCGGCTTCGGCGCGTCGCTGTTCAACCTGTTGCCGCACCGCATCTTCGGCGTCGTGACCAACGGTACGCTGCTCGCCATTCCGCTGTTCGTGTTCATGGGCGTGATGCTGGAGAAATCCAAACTCGCCGAAGAACTAATGGATGTGATTGGATTGGCGGCCGGCTCGCTCAAGGGCGGGCTCGGCATCGGCATCGTGCTTGTGGGCGTGCTGATGGGGGCGACCACCGGCATTGTCGGTGCGACGGTGGTGACGCTCGGCTTGCTGACACTGCCCGGCCTGCTTCGGCGGGGCTACGACAAGGGGCTCGCCTGCGGTGTCATCTGCGCGTCTGGAACGCTGGGCCAGATCATCCCGCCGAGTTTGATCCTCATTCTGCTTGCCGACATCACTAACCAGTCGGTCGGCACGATCTTCGCCGCGGCCATGGTTCCGGGCCTGATGCTGTCGGGGATTTACATCATCTATATTCTGGTTCTCGGCATCGTCCGGCCGGACATGGTGCCAGCCGTACCGCTCGAAGAGCGCGCCCAGATTTCCGGACTGCAACTGACCGGCAAGATCGTGCGCGTGGTCGCGCCGCCAATCGGTCTTGTCATCGCGGTTCTCGGCTCGATCGTCGCCGGCATTGCAGCACCATCGGAAGCCGCGGCAATGGGCGCGCTGGGATCGATTCTGGTGGCGGCTCTCGGCGGACGTCTGAGCATTCAGGTGCTGCGCGAAACCTGTCAGGCGACCACGCGGATCAGCGCGATGGTGATGTTCATCCTGATCTGCGCGCAGGTGTTCTCGCTGGCCTTCCGCGGCCTGCACGGCGAGAAGCTGGTTCAGGATGCCTTCACGTTATTGCCGGGCGGCATCAACGCCAGCATCTGGTTCCTGATGGCGCTGATTTTCGTGCTCGGATTCTTTATCGAGTGGATCGAGATTTCGTACATCGCGGTGCCGCTGTTCCTGCCGCTGTTCATCAACGCCAATGTCGATCTGGTGTGGCTCTCGACCTTGATCTGCATCAACTTGCAGACGTCCTTCCTGACGCCGCCGTTTGGCTGGTCGCTGTTCTTTTTGCGTGGCGTCGCGCCGCCGGAAATCACCACCGGCGACATTTATCGCGGCATCGTTCCGTTTGTGCTGATGCAGCTGTTGGCGCTGGTGCTGGTGTTTTTCTTTCCGGCACTCGCCACATGGCTTCCAAAAGCCATCGGATGGTGAGGTGCTAAAACAAAAAGGCCGCCCGGGGGGCGGCCTTTAATGTCGTCGAGGCGAGTGCGATGGGCTTAGAAGCCCATACCACCCATACCGCCCATGCCACCCATTCCACCGCCGCCCGGCATCGCCGGTGCTGCGTCCTTCGGCAGCTCGGCGACCATGGCTTCGGTGGTGACGAGCAGACCGGCCACAGAGGCTGCGTCCTGCAGGGCGGTGCGAACCACCTTGGCCGGATCGATGATGCCCTTGGCGACCATGTCGACATACTCTTCGTTCTGCGCGTCGAAGCCGAAGGTCTCGGTCTTGTTGTCGAGGATCTTGCCGACAACGATGGAGCCTTCGACACCGGCGTTTTCGGCGATCTGGCGGATCGGAGCTTCCAGCGCCTTCAGTACGATGTTGATGCCGGCCTGAACGTCGGAGTTGTCGTTCTGAATCCGGCCGACGGCCTTCTTGGCGCGCAGCAGCGCACAGCCGCCGCCGGGAACGATACCTTCCTGAACGGCTGCACGGGTTGCGTTGAGTGCGTCCTCGACGCGGTCCTTCTTTTCCTTCACTTCGATCTCGGTCGCGCCGCCGACGCGAATGATCGCGACGCCGCCTGCGAGCTTGGCCAGACGCTCCTGCAGCTTCTCACGGTCGTAGTCCGAGGTGGTTTCCTCGACCTGCGCCTTGATCTGGTTGACGCGTGCTTCGATGTCGGCCTTCTTGCCGGCGCCGTTGACGATGGTGGTGTTTTCCTTGTCGATCACGACCTTCTTGGCGCGGCCGAGCATCTTCAGGGTAACGCTTTCGAGTTTCATGCCGAGATCGTCGGAAATCAGCTGACCGCCGGTCAGGATCGCGATGTCTTCCAGCATGGCCTTGCGGCGATCGCCAAAGCCCGGCGCCTTGACGGCGGCGACCTTCAGGCCGCCACGCAGGCGGTTGACGACGAGGGTGGCGAGAGCTTCGCCTTCGATGTCCTCGGCGACGATCAGCAGCGGCTTGCCGGTCTGCACCACGGCTTCAAGCACAGGCAGCATGGCCTGCAGGCCGGACAGCTTCTTTTCGTGCAGCAGCACGTAAGCGTCTTCCAGTTCTGCGGTCATCTTCTCGGGGTTGGTCACGAAGTACGGCGAGAGATAGCCGCGGTCGAACTGCATACCCTCGACGATGTCGACTTCGGTCTCCAGCGCCTTGTTTTCCTCGACGGTGATGACACCCTCGTTGCCGACCTTCTGCATCGCCTTGGCGATCATCGAGCCGATGGTGGAGTCGCCGTTGGCCGAAATGGTGCCGACCTGTGCGATTTCAGCGGAGGAGGCGACCGGCTTGGCGCGCTTCTCGATGTCCTTGATGACGGCGGTGACGGCGATGTCGATGCCGCGCTTCAGATCCATCGGGTTCATGCCGGCGGCAACCGACTTGGCGCCTTCACGGACGATGGCCTGAGCCAGAACCGTTGCGGTGGTGGTGCCGTCGCCTGCGGTGTCGTTGGTCTTGGAGGCGACTTCGCGCAGCATCTGCGCGCCCATGTTCTCGAACTTGTCTTCAAGTTCGATTTCCTTGGCGACGGTGACGCCGTCCTTGGTGATGCGGGGTGCGCCGAAGCTCTTGTCGATGACGACGTTGCGGCCCTTGGGACCGAGCGTCACCTTGACGGCGTTGGCGAGAATGTCGACGCCGCGCAGCATGCGGTCACGCGCGTCTCCGGAAAATTTAACGTCCTTGGCAGCCATGAGAGTTCACTCCTGATATGTACGATGGGGTCGGCGCTTCCGGATTGTCATTGCCGGGCTTGACCCGGCAATCCATCAACTTCTGGAAAGATGGATGCCCGGATCAAGTCCGGGCATGACAACGCGGTGTGTGCCGCGGTTTCAGTCGAAAAAATTACTTCAGCACGCCCATGATGTCCGACTCCTTCATGATCAGAAGGTCTTCGCCGTCGAGCTTCACTTCGGTGCCGGACCATTTGCCGAACAGCACGGTGTCGCCGACCTTGAGGTCGATCGGGATCAGCTTGCCGGCTTCGTCGCGACCGCCGGGGCCGACGCCCACGATCTTGCCCTGCGAGGGCTTTTCCTTGGCGCTGTCGGGGATGATGATGCCGCCTTTGGTCTTTTCGTCGGCGTCGATGCGCTTGACGACGACACGATCATGCAGCGGGCGAAAAGTTGTCTTGGCCATCGGGTGTCCTTTGGGCGTTGGTGAAGTCAGATTTGGCGTGCGGCGGGGCGCGGGCCGTGGATAATGGGTTCGGTTAGCCCCTTGGGGGATGAAACCTTGCCCTTAGCAATCGCGCTCCAAGAGTGCTAATGACGGGGCCGGGAATATGGGTTGCCGCCGATCCTGTCAAGCAAGGCTCTTAAGGCCTTGGTGAGGCCAATATAGGATGATCTGGAAACCATAAAGGGGAACGCTGCGTATTGACGGGGGTCAGCTGACGCAGTGTGACGGTGGGTCTGTCGGTCTGGCAGGCAGCCACATGTTCTTGCCGGGAGACACCATGACCACAGTGAGTGAGCGAACCAACATATCCAGGATTGTCACGCTGGCAGCCGTCTCGCTGCTGTCGGGGTTCCTCGGCGCGTGCGGCGGCGGCGGATTTGGCGGTTTCGGCGGTGGCTCGCAGGCCACGGTGCAGGAACCGGGCGTTGCGCCGGAAATTCCGGCCACGATCCGCTCCGATGAGGTCGTCGGGCGATGGGGTCTCGCCTCGTTCCACAAGCCGGAAGACCGCGCCCGGACCGAAGCTGCGGCGCGGGGCCAATGCAAAAACCCCTATGTGATCGGCAAGGGTGCGACCGGCGGCGTCATCATGCATCTGCCGGACGAAGCCACGCCGCAGGAACTGCGCCTCAAAGGCAGCCAGAGCGGCAAGAATTATATCGGTCCGGCAGGTCCGGCGGGCGGCGAGAAGGATCGTGAGATCGTCTCGTTCGACGGCCGCGTGCTGATGACCAAGTTCATCGATCCGGATGCGTCGAGCCGCTATGGAACCATGGTGTATGTCCGTTGCGCGCCACGCGCTTAAGGCGCGGCGTTGCAGCGGAGCAATGATTTTCGATAACGGGACCGCGCGAAAGCGACGGCGAGGCTGCAGTTTTTAAGCTCCGGCCCCGGCCACGCCGTTATCGTCCTTTGCATCACACAAATTCCGGGCTGGGGGCGGTTGTTCTATCCGCCCGGCCTGACGATGCCGCATTTCGCGGCCGTCACGGCTGGTCGCTGGCGCAGGTTCTTCTCGGGTTTTCGTCGCAGTTGGCATCTCGGGGCTGACATCGCCGTTCAGCTGCCAACTGGTCGAGCGGTATGGCGGGCACGACGTGATGGCGGGCGGCGCTGGCCTGTTTCGCTGCTTTGCGGCGGCAGGCCTAAAGGGGGAAACCCGGAGCGGTGCTCCGGGTTTGCATCGGTTAGTTGAACAGGGCGTCGATATCGTCCTGCGAGACGTGGCCTACTTCGTCGGCGCCCTTCGGACCGTTCAGCAAACGGGCATCGCCAACGCGCGTATCGACGATGGCCGGTGCGTGCTGCTTGATCGCATCGACGCCGCCCCAGATTTCCATCATGACGGTGATGTGGTGCTCGATGAACTTCATCGTCGCCATCACCTTGCTGATGCGCTGGCCGGTGAGGTCCTGGAAATTACACGCCTCGAAAATGGCGACGACGCGGTCCTGAATTTCTTCGCTGAGCTGGGCCTGCTGGTCCGGCGACATCGCCTTGCCCAGCGCGCTTGCGGCCTGATCAATAGCTTCCGCTGCTTCGAGGATTTGCTGGGTGGCTTCCTCGGTGCCGCCGACAACCGCTCCCAATTCACCGGTGACTTTCGACATCTCGTCGCCGCTGAAGCTCTTGCCGTGCAACACGGCGATTTCCTGCTTGGTGCGGTTGATGGCGTCGTGGATGAGATCGAGCTCGACCTTCAGCTTTTCGCACTGCTCGATCTGCGCGCGATAACTGCTCAAAAGCTGCTGGGCCTCGGTCAGTTCCTGCGGCGACGGGTTGTCTTCCTGTTCGGAAACCGGGCCGCGATGATGAGACGCCATCTGCGCGCGAATGGCGCGTAACTCGCTCATGATCTGATTGTGATGCGGAGCGGGATCGCCCTCTGCGTGATCAAACATCGGCATGTCGCCGGACTGAATTCCTTCGATACGAAATCGCTTACGCTGAACGGCCATTGGTATCCCCACTCCCTGATGAGGCGTTTGTAACCCATCGTCATTTAACGCGAGGTTTCGAGCGGAACTGCCGATGTCATGAGGCACAGCGTGCTGCATACCGATGGTTAACCATGTCGCCGCCGTGTTCATCGAAAATAAACGCTGTCGCGAAGAACAAGCGCCACTTATGGACGTGGTGAATCCGAAACCCGGTTTCGTTTACCAAACCGATGCGATTTGAAACTTAAATGGTGCGTGTTCAGGCGCGCTGTCCGCGCGTCAACGACGAAACAGTACAGAGTACGTCGATGATCAGAAAAATGTCCCTCGCGCTTGTCGCCGGCGCAGTGTGTTTTGGCGCCAGTTCCATCCAGGCTTTCGCATTTGAAGACGACATGCCGGCCGAGCCGCGTGTGATTTACGCGCAGCCTCCGTCAACGCCGCCAATGCCGATCCGCGTTGCTTACAACGAGCGCTCCAATATGGGTGGTGGTTTAATCGAGTATCTTTTCAGCGGCGGCCAGTCCGGCGATCCGAACTATCAGGCGCCGCGTTACGAGCAACGCTACGAGCAGATGCCGTCGCGTGGCGGATTGCCGCCGATGGATCCGCAATACCGGCAGGACATGCGTCAGGGCGATGTCGGGATCGAGCCGGGCCGTCCGGGCATGGACCCGAAGTTCGAGAAGCAGGTTGTCGAATACAGCGGCAAGCACGCGCCGGGAACGCTGGTGATCGATACGCCGAACAAGTTTCTGTATCTGGTGCAGGGCGGCGGCAAGGCGCTACGCTACGGCATCGGCGTCGGCAAGCCAGGCTTCGAATGGTCGGGCGTGAAGACAATTTCCGCCAAAAAGGAATGGCCGGCGTGGACGCCGCCCGCAGAAATGCTCAAGCGTCGTCCCGATCTGCCGCGCCATATGGAAGGCGGGCCGGAAAATCCGCTTGGCGCCCGCGCGATGTATCTCGGCTCGACGCTCTATCGCATTCATGGCTCCAACGAACCTTGGACCATCGGCACGGCTGTGTCGTCGGGCTGCATCCGGATGCGGAACGAAGACGTGATCGATCTTTATGGCCGGGTGAATGTCGGCACGCGCGTCGTCGTCATCTGAGCTTACTCACTCTCAAATAAAAACGGC
>Ga0315336_1001872_pt1 | contig 36145 bp, 30 predicted proteins | sample ASW5metaG_FD_204512 | JGI IMG/M metagenome (GOLD analysis project Ga0315336, IMG submission 204512) | Ammonia-oxidizing marine archaeal communities from Monterey Bay, California, United States - ASW #5 | ecosystem: Environmental > Aquatic > Marine > Intertidal zone | place: USA: California... | reverse complement strand
CGGCGAACCCGGGCGGTGGGTTCGATTCCCATACACCTCCGCCAATCAATAACTTATTTACTTGATTATTATTGGTTGTTCATTATTAGCGCGGGGCCTAACTGAACCGATGACAGATGCGCCTGTATAACCAAGTTCTCGGAGCCTTTCTATGCAAGTGCTAGCCTGAGCATTAGAGATACTGGCTAATAACCCTCCAGCTGTCTGTGGATCAAAAAGCATTCGGAATCTAGGGTGTTTGTGGGCTTTACCCGTACTGAGTCGGCGTGATAAAAGCTGCGATAGAAAGGAAAGCGCATTTTTTGAATGAAGTGATGACAGTATTCCTAGTCCAGAAGTCTCTATGGCACCATCAAGTACTGGCAACGCGTCAAGATTCAATGTAGCTGTTAAGGATGATTGATCAAGCATTTCAAGCAAATGTCCAACTAACCCAAAGCCGGTAACGTCAGTACAAGCACTAGCACCATATGCATGCAAACAATCTCCTGCGGCCCTGTTGGACTGAAGCATTGATGCAATTGCGCTATCCACCCAGCGCCCCTTTGCTTTTGCTCGCATATCTGCCGCAAAAATTGTTCCGGTTCCCAGGGGCTTTGTCAGGATGAACACATCATCTGTTTGCACAGTGGCCTTATGTAAAACTTTATTACGTTCAGCTAAGCCAGTAACCGAGAATCCCAAGCTCAACTCCAAACCCTCACCAGTATGCCCTCCAACCAAAGCAACTCCTTCAGCAAAAAATATCTCCTGAGCACCAGACAACATATGTTTCATTTCCTGAAGCAATTTTTTTTCAGGCCACAACGGCAAAGTCATAATGGTCATGGCTGATTGGGCCTCTGCTCCCATGGCAAAAATGTCGTTAAGACAATGATTTGCAGTAATTTTTCCAAAAATAAATGGGTCATCAACAATCGGACGGAAAAAATCAACTGAGAGAACGGAAAGCTTACCCTCTGGAATTGAAATTAATGCTGCATCATCTGGATGGTTTAGACCAACGATCACATCATCTCGAGGGACTGCTGTTATGTCACTAAGAGCTGCTGTAAGAATATCTGCCCCCACTTTCGCCCCACACCCACCACAGCGCATACTGCCATCAAGCTGATCCTTAACCTCGGGCTCGATAAATTCCAGGAGTTGCTCTGGAACCTGCTCAGTAACCAATTCTTCACTCATCTCTGGTAACACCTGATACCGTCGGATCCAATGGCAATCAATCCAGTCTTTCCAAGACCAGACCCAATCACCTTCTACTGACCAGAAGGCACGGGCCCCCACAGCATACTTAGCACCAGCGCTGATCAGGCTCAGATGATGCCGCTGTGGCCTGTAACGAGATAAAGACCTTTTGAGCAAAAAGGAACGTAGATTTCTAGCCAAAGGAGCACCCTGACGTACAGCAAATACACCAGATTTGGGTCGCGGATGACTGACCATAGTTGCAGCATCCCCTGCACCAAATATTTCAGGATGGGAAACCGACTGAAGATGGTCATCAACTAGCAAAAAGCCTTCGCCATCGACTCCTAAGCCTGAATTTGCCAACCAGGATGGTGGGCCCGCCTGAGTTACCCACAAAATCTCCTCAAACTCAAACTCGCGACCCGAGGCAGTACGCATAAATCCTTTTTCAACGTCGGTTACCCGGGAATCGACGTGGATATCTATCCTTCGTTCGTTGAGTATGCGTCGAAATCGTTTACCGACCTTAGAATGGTAACCCGCCAAGATTTCAGGGTCTGCGGTCAAGATATCTATACTAAAGGCGGCTTTCCAGAGATTATCGAGCGCATACTGGACAGACAGGGCTAACTCCACTGCGCCTGCCCCCCCGCCAACGACTGCGATCCTCGCTTTGCCACTGAGCACCTCTACGCGCTGCAGTAACTGTTGCCAATACACTAGAAACTGATTGATGGGCTTAACAGGAATAACAACACCCTCAGCTCCAACAACGGCCCCAGTGGAAGGTAATGAGCCACTATTGATCGAGAGAATGTCATAACTTACTGGCGGACGGCCCTCTAAATTAACCGTGCGGGCCTGATGATCAATACCAATAGCTTTCGCCCGTATAAAGCGGGCGCCAGCAAACCGGACAAGAGGCACAAGATCTATGTGGGCCTGATCAATAGAGTAGTGCCCTGCAATTAATCCGGGAAGCATTCCCGAATAAATCGTCTGTGTATCCTGACTGATCAGCGTAATTCGAACGCCCGCTAAGGGCCGCATACCAAAGGCCTTGAGTACTGCAACGTGGCTATGGCCCCCACCAATGAGAACAAGATCTTTGATGACCGGTATACCTATCTGCATGGGCGACTGATTTGCTCGGAAAATAGATAGGAATGGTAGGCGATCCATCGGGAACAGGACAACCCAAAACAAGCAATGGATTGATTGTTCAACGATAATAACGATGACGGCAAAGATCCATATTTATACAAAGTTAATATCCATGGGCATCGAGTATTCAGACATCGTAATTATGGTAATTGCCTTGGCTATTGGCGGTTTCGTTAAAGGCGTAACCGGTCTCGGCCTGCCCGCCATCGCTATACCCGTGATGGCTGGATTCTTGGGAGTCGAGCATGCGGTTATAGTTATGGTAATCCCTCCCGTAATATTAAATGCCTGGCTGGCCTGGACACACCGGGATCAGGCTCTGGAAGTAAAAGAACTGCCGAAACTTTTGGTTTGGGGTTGCTTGGGTGCATTAGTTGGCACCTGGATCCTAGTGACCGCCAAAGATCTAATTCTGTCAAACTTCTTGGCGCTCTGGATATTAGTATATTTGGCAATCAGATTTGTGCAGCCTGACCTCAAGCTATCTCAGGGCGCACGACAGAAACTTTCTCCTGGAATAGGGCTACTGGCAGGTACCCTTCAAACCTCGACTGGTATCTCCCTACCTATAGTTGCGACTTATTTTCACGCATTAGTACTTGAGCCAAAAGCATACATATTTGCAATATCCGCGCTATTTTTTGTGCTAGGGACGGTGCACTTTAGTGCCTTAGTAGCGCTAAATGCTTACACACCGGTACTGTTGATACAAAGCACGTTGGCATTGCTCCCAGCCCTTGCCACAATACCGCTGGGCATTCATGTATCTAAACACATCGATAAGCGTCTTTTTGACAAACTCCTTGCCGGAGTTTTACTCCTGTCCGCCATAAAAATTCTCTACGAAGCTTGGGGAACTTATTAAGTTCTCATACCTTCGGGGCCTCTTTTTTTTGCCGGTATAACGTTTTTTTAGTAACACCCTGCTCAAGGATCTGGAACCAAGCCCGCCGCTTTTATCCCTTCGATAGCACAGAATTCATCTTGATCAGATACGTCACCACTGATCCCTACAGCACCAATTACTTCGCCTTTGTCATTACACACCAGAACGCCACCGGGAACTGGTCCAAAGCGGCCCTGGGAAGCGGATGCAAGTGCCCCAAGAAATGCCGGTTTATCCTGCAACCTGTCTCTAATTTCTCGGCTAGACATACCCATCCCGAGAGCACCCCACGCCTTAGCAATTGCTATATCAGCCCGCATGATGCCGGAGCCATCTTCTCTCTCCAGGCACACCACATGTCCGCCAACATCCAGTACAGCAACTGTAAGCGGCGCCAGATTCGCATCGCGCCCAGTCGAAAGCGCATTTAAAACAATTTTCCGGCCCTGGCTTAACTTTAAGCTAGAAAAAATTTTTCTCATAGAACTTCTAATACCCCGAAAGAATAGCAGTGATTATATCTATAGAAGATCTAGAGAAAACCCCCGAATTTATATGAATGCTTGACGAAAACTCTAAATTAGTTAGCTCTAGTTCCAAAATCTCAACCTCTTCTTCAGTTACCTGCCATGGGGTAGACTGGGTAAAAGGATTTTAGGAATGACTATGGACCGAAAGCGTCGCGACTTTTTATCCATGGCAGCTGCCAGCCTAGGAACTGCTGCGGCCCTTCGGGAGGTCTCTGCCCAAGACAATCTATCCGAGGAATCAACAGACCAGCGCTCGCAAAGACGCACCAATCTGGAATTAGGACCTGTGGACGATCCATCCATCACGATAAACACCATTGCAGAAGCGGAAAAATTAGCAGCGGTTAAATTCACGCAGGTTGAGCGACAGATGATGCTCGAAACCTTAGGCACACAACTCGAGCGCTTTAAGGAACGCCAAACTTATACACTGCCTAATAACCTCGCTACTGCCACACGGTTTGATCCAAGGCTGCCAGGCGCTGTTGTCAAAGGACAAAATAATAGAGTGACGGGTAGTATCCCCACTTCCCGACTCCTACCAAATAACGACCGCGACATCGCTTTTTCATCGATTACTGAGCTCTCCGAATGGATACGGACAAGACAAATTTCCAGCAGCCGACTAACGGAAATCTACATAGAGCGACTCAGGCGTTTAGGTCCAGAACTTGAGTGTGTTGTCACGATGACGGAAAACCTAGCCAGGGAGCAAGCGGCCCAAGCTGATCAGGAAATAAGTGCAGGAAACTACCTTGGGCCACTGCATGGTATTCCTTGGGGCGCGAAGGACCTACTGGCTACTGAGCAGATTTTGACGACGTGGGGAGCCGGGCCATATAGAAATCAAATTCTTTCGGAAAATGCAAAATGTGTGGAGCTACTTCACAATGCAGGTGCCGTTTTAGTTGCAAAACTAACCCTCGGAGCGCTTGCCTTTGGTGATGTGTGGTACGGAGGCAAAACCCGTAATCCTTGGAATACCGACGAGGGTTCATCGGGTTCTAGCGCAGGACCCGCTGCTGCAACAGCGGCCGGATTAGTAGGTTTTTCCATTGGCAGTGAGACCCTCGGGTCCATCGTCTCCCCCTCCATGCGCTGCGGCCCATGTGGACTGCGGCCCACCTATGGCAGAGTTTCACGAGCCGGTGCAATGGCCTTGGCCTGGTCTCTGGACAAACTGGGACCCATATGCAGAACAGTAGAGGACACAGGACATGTTTTGGCTGCTATTAACGGCTACGATCCGGCCGATGCCGGCTCAATCGACATGCCGTTTGAGTTTGATGCCAACGCGAATATCGAGGGTCTAAAGGTCGGGTATATTCCGGCTCTTTTTGAGGATGACAACGCCAATGATGTCGAGCGATCGGCCCTTCAGGCTACCCGCGACCTCGGCATAAATCTGGTGGAAATCGAGTTACCCAGCGAACCTTTTTCTGCGCTGATTACCATCCTTGAAGTGGAGACTGCAGCCGCATTTGAGGAACTCACCCTTACCGATCGAGATGAAGAACTCATAGCCCAAGGCCCAAGCAACTGGCCAAACCGGATGCGTCAATGGCGATTTACACCTGCCATCGAACTCATCCAGGCCGAGCGAATCAGGCTACAAGTGATGGAATCCATGCATAAGATCTACGAGCAGGTTGATGTCATTCTTGCGCCGTCTTTTAGTCCCCTACTGCTTATTACCAACATGACAGGGCACCCATCGCTTACGTTAAGGGCCGGTTTTATCCAAAGCAAAGCCCGAGGCAGCGCCCCAGGCGATGTGCCTGCCGACCGGATTCCAGATAACCGCACTGACACTGAACACAGAGTGCCTCACGGGATTACCCTTTGTGGTCGTCTGTTTGAAGAAGGGCGCTTGCTTAACCTTGGCGCGGCATTGGAAAGTTTTTTCGGTGTGTGGCGTGAACGTCCGCCAGTGGGATAAAGCCGACTCAACAACCAAGTCACTCGTTGATAAAAAAATAATAAGTAGCGCAACACTAACGAAGAGGGCCGGGGTTTTCGATAATGGTTCCATCCGGTAGTTCAATTTCGACAAAATAAATCGTGTTGGGTCGGTAGCCAAGCCGGCCCTGTAGCTTGATCATTAGTCCAACTTGGAGTGCATCAAAATCGAATCCCTGACGTTCAAGCGCATTTTTTGCAAGCATTTCAACAAGCCACTCCTCGGAAACCCCGTCATCGTTTATGACTTCCAGCACAAAAGAGCAGTGAGGGTTTACGATCTTAAGGGATTTAATGGTTCCCTCTAGCGGGCTCACCGCTCTTTCGAAATTCACGGTCGTAGAGTGATGCGCAACTAGGTGTGTAGACAGAAAAATACAACCAAAAAAGGTCAAGATCTTCATTACAGTGACAATTGGCTTTTGCATTATTGGTAACTTGCATTTTCAGGGGTACAGCCGTACTCCGCCACCTCAAACCGTGAGGGATTTAAGCGATAGGATACTGTGAATGGAGCCTGAAAAATAATCGGATCAATAAAAGTAATCTCCAGGGCAACCTGCTCACCTACCCGAAAAAAACGCTCTAATGTACGCATGGCCTGAGACTGAGGAATCCCCACGGAAGTTGTGAGATAACTGTCAGCATAGCCAATAGTTTCAACCAAGAGCATTTCCTCCTCATACCATCCAATGGAGTGACCCATAGTCCCGAATCTTTGCCCGTCGACGTTAACTACACTGGGTGCTAGGTCCAGTGGATGGCCATTTTGATTGAGCTTAATGGTCCTGATCAGGTCAAACAACTCATAGCGGATTATCACTCGATCTTCATAAAGAAGGAATTCAATGGGAGAACCAGGATTGCCCCACATGCGCCCCAAACTCGCGGGTACACATAGAAGACTCGGGTCATCAACTAAAAAATCGTACGACTGTTGCCGTACCTGACCCTCATCCGTATACAGAAGCCCCTGAAAACCAGAAGAGCTTCCACTCGCCAGCATCCAAGTGCCATCAAGATCCGGGGCTGCCGACAAAGCAAGCGGTAAAATGAAAAGAAGGATCCCACTTTGAAAAACCCGGAACCAGCTGACTAAGACAATGCTCATTTTCTTCATTTTTCCGATAGAAGCCCTATCTCCGTATCCCTTTATCTCTAAGTTCAGCAGTGCTGAGGCGTCCATCCCCAGTCTGCTGGTACCACACCGAGTAGTCCGCTGCTGCAATATTATATGCATCCAAAGGGTTTTCGTTTTTTACCTCAAAAGCATCGAACCCCGATCGCACCATAAAATGAAGTTGATCCAAAAGCACATCACCTACAGCACGGATCTCGCCCGAAAAAGCATATTTGTCCCGCAGCAATCGAGCGTAGGAATAGGCCCTCCCGTCCCTGAATGAGGAAAACTCAAGCGCAACAAGACTCAGGTGCGCTAAATCTCCTGCGATTGTTTCAGGATGCTCGTCACTTTTAAGCCATATTCCGATTAAATCACTTCTTTTAAGTAAATGGTCACGCCGAACCATCCATTGATCAATACTGACAATCACTGGACCCTTAGCTGGAACTGTCTCGCGGTCTGATACGTTTTTAAACGGGTCATTAATAAGCTTCCCTTCCTTAATTAGACCCATCACGCCACCACTTTGGTGTCCGCAGAACCGTACACCGCCTCCTTGAAAGGCGCCATGCCAATACGCCGATAGGTATCCAAAAAACGTTCGTCATCTTCTCGAATATCCATGTAAGTATCGACAATAGCCTCAATTGCAGCGGGAACTTCTTCCTGAGGCAACGCTCGACCAAGGCGATCACCCAAAGAAGCTCCCTCATCCGATGATCCCCCCAACGTCAACTGGAAAAATTCTGTTCCGTGCTTGTCCACCCCAAGAATACCAACATTCCCTACGTGGTGATGACCGCAAGCATTCATACACCCAGAGATATTTACAGTAAAGTCACCAATGGCAACCAATCGGTCTACGTCTACGAAATGTTTATTGATATCCTGAGCCACGGGGATCGACCGAGCATTAGCAAGGTTACAATAATCAAGTCCTGGACAAGTAATCATGTCGGTCAATTGACCTAGGTTCGGGGTTGCCAGTTCCAATAGCCCCAACTTCTGCCACAAGCTATGCAAATCCACCTGTTTCACATCAACAAACACCAAGTTTTGTCGGTGATTCACCCGCATTTCTCCTAAACTGTATTCGTCAGCTAAATCCGCTACAGCATCCATAGCAGTCGCAGTAATGTCACCAGGAACTCGATCGGGCGCTTTTAGAGTGAGGTTCACGATCGCATAGCCTCTAATTTTGTGTTCTTCGACGTTACTCGACACCCACAGATCAAAGGCCTTATCTGCCAATCGGAGCATACTGAGTTTATCTGTGAAATCCGGAAGCTCTTCATATTCAGGTGGAGAAAAATAGGCTTTAATGCGCTGAATTTCGGCTTCAGGGATACCCCTAATATTTCCTTTAATGCGATCAAACTCCTGGTCAACAAGTTCTCGATATCGATCGATGCCGAACTGATTAACAATTATTTTGATCCGGGCTTTATGAATGTTATCCCGGCGACCATTCAAGTTATATACACGCAGTATTGCTTCCACATAAGCCATAAGATGCTCTGGAGATAACCACTCGCGAATTGTCTTGGCAATTACCGGCGTTCGTCCCTGACCGCCACCAACTAGCACCTCAAAACCCAGCTCACCAGAGTCATTCAAGTGCATACGCAATCCAATATCATGGAGCGCTACGGCAGCTCTGTCTTTTGGAGAGCCTGTTACTGCGATTTTGAATTTTCGCGGTAGAAAAGAAAACTCTGGATGGAGTACAGTATATTGACGCAAAAGCTCACAGTAGATTCTCGGATCAGCCAGCTCATCTTTGACTCGGCCCGCATAGTGGTCTGAAGTAATATTGCGCACACAATTCCCTGAAGACTGGATACCGGTTACCTCAACCTCTGCTAACTCAGCAAGTAAGTCAGGAGTTTCCTCAAGTTTGATCCAGTTATATTGAATATTCTGCCGAGTGGTGAAATGACCAAATCCCCGGTCATAGGTTCTAGCAACATGCGCAAATTTACGCATTTGCCTAGACGTCATCGCGCCATAGGGTACATTCACCCTCAACATGTAAGCATGTAACTGCAGATAGAGGCCATTCATTAAGCGAAGGGGCTTGAATTGATCTTCTGTCAGTTCCCCCGACAACCGACGCTTGACCTGATGCCGAAATTGCTGGACACGCTCCTGGACAAGCTTGTGATCAAATTCATCGTATCGGTACATATTTCCTGTTAACCCCTATTACCTTCTGTATCCTCCAGTAAATCGGTACGCACTGACGGGCCGAACGCCCGGATAGTTTCGCGCGCACCCGCGGGCAGACGCTTGCCATCCTCAGTATCGATATCGATCAGATATGGATCTACAACGACGCTATCTTCCACTTCTTGTTGAGCCACAACCAACCAACGTTGGGCATCCTGTTCATCCTCAAACACAGCGCCCTCGCTGATAGAGCCCACCCATTCCCCCTTTGGACCCATATAAATTACCAAGCCGTCAATAAGCCGGTTTGCAATAATCATCTGTGACATTGTCAAAACCTGATAAAAACTTCAAAATTTTCCAGCGCATGTTCACACTCTATCTCTGGAATCTCAATCCAGCACTCTACTGCCAGCAATAGGTTATAACTATCGAAATCGGATAGTTAGATGAATCCTTTAGAAGGATATGAGGAAAAAAAAGGTCTTCTAAACTAAAACCCACAATATTCTTATTATTATCAGTACTTTAAAAAATAAATGCTAGACCAACCGAGAGGCTATCTAGCCGAAAATAAATTGTAACCTAGAACGTGCGAAGCCTCATGATGCCTTGACCTTCTTATTAGCAACTGAAACCCAACCCTACATAGACCAAGCCGGCACTTGGTATCTATGTTTAATCAAGTTCTGATATAGAGTTAAACGGGAATTTTTTTGGATCCTTCGCCGAACGGATAACTCGGCGGATACCCATCCACGTTCCCGAGAGGACGCCAACTGTAACTCCTAGCATCAACGGCCACATCAGAAAATCCCAGATAGGACGTTTCCGGATCAGACGGGAGAAGTCTCCTCTGTGGAGTGCGTGAAAAATCCATCGCAACCACTGGCGTTCACGGTCCACGGCAAAAGCAAATTCGCCGCTCACACTGTCCAGATAGATCCGCTCGCCATCGTCATACTCTATTCGATATACAGGAAAGGGTCGTGCCTCATGGTGATTGAAGTAGTAAGCGTCTCCTGTGGTAATCCAATTAGAATTTCGCACCGGGGTCCCGGGGCGAATTAAGTGTCCGGCGCGTGTAAAAAAGTCTTCAGGTAGTGGGGCAGGAATAAAAGAGTCTCCTTGAAGTCTGACACGAATACCTTCTGAATCCGAAGCAACTAGATTGAGTTGCCCATCGACAAGAGAGCCTTCGAGGCGAACGGTAGAACCAGAAATGTAGTTCCCAGGCAATGAAGAAATGAAACCTTGAATATCTTCAAATTCCAGAGTTGCACCTCTCAAGCGCTGGCTTTCTTCGAAATAATCTCTTCCTTCTAACGCGCCCCATGGGTTTACTGAGAAGAGTCCGCTGATGAGCCATGTAAGGGTAAATAGCCCAAAGACTAACCCGGCATAGTGATGCCAAAGGGACCAGCCCCGATAGGGTGATTTCCGCCCATTGCGACGTATCTTGTACTGGCGAAGACCAATGTAAATTCCAATCACCGTGAGAAATATGCTAGCTATGGTTAGCCAAATGACGGTTTGCAGCCACACCCCGGCGTGCTGTCGAAGCATAGTGGGGTAAAGCCAGTGTACGACCGCTCCTATCCAGTTCCAGAAGCGTGTTCTAGACGTCGTCAACTGCACCACCTCGCCCGTTGTGCTAGAGACGTAGAACTCCGTACCAGGAGAATCATTCATTACAAAATGGTATAGCGGACGGTGAGAGCTATAGGCAGGATAGACTGTCCACTGATCCTGCTCGATAACACCTAGCAACCTTGGTTGGCCTGATAGCCCGAATTCCTTGGCGGCGATAGCAGCTGATCGTTGCGTCTCAGCTTCGTAAAAGCTAGCTAGATACTCACCTGTCAGGAGATCAATCACATATTGGTAGGCCCCGTCCACCAGCCTGAGTACAGGGCGGCTATCAAACATTTCTACGCGAAAACGGTCCAGAACAATATTGCCGAAATCAGTTGGTAGCCGACAACAAGTTTCGAATTTCAAAGACTCGAGTCCGGCCAGGCGCTCCTTCTCATCAAGGTCTGGGTATTGCACATACATCATTACGAACCCAGACAAACACCAGAGTGTGACCACCAAACCTAGAGCAATCCCAAGATAGCGGTGTATTAAAAAGAGCAATCTGATCATAGAGGTTAAGCAATAGAGTACTGGGGGCTAGTTGCTCTTGGAATGCCGGCTGTCATGTTACTCCTAATCGTGCCTTGGGTTTTGCTTTAGATTTATCGGTCATGGAAAACCCTTGCATCAATATTCTTTTGGTTATCATTGCTTTAAAGAATAAACGCCCAAGCTAATCAAGGGGTTGTCTAGCCGAAGGTAAGTTGTAGCCTAGGGCGTGGCGAAGCCTCATGATGCCTTAACCTTCTCATTAACGGTTAAAATCCGGCCTTTACCTGCAGATCAAGCCAGTACTGACATAGACTCCGGCGCTTGGCTCTAAACTTAGTCCCAAAAAATACAACTATCATTGCTATGAAACTAACTGTCCTGCCCCCTAAGTATCCGGACTGGATCAAAGGCATGCTATTTTTATTCCTGATCTGTGGGGTTAACTTCCTAGTCCCTGCGGTTGTTGCTCAGACAATGGAAAATAGTGCGCTGGAGGAGATAATTGTGTTCGGGCGCAACAATGCACTTCTCGGGGCAGCTCAAACAGCTAGCGAGGGTACCGTAAGTGGAGCAGATCTACTGGTACGTCCCATGTTGCGAATAGCAGAAATGCTAGAGGTTGTGCCAGGATTGGTAGCAGTGCAGCACTCTGGGAGTGGGAAGGCAAACCAGTATTTTCTCAGGGGGTTTAACTTAGACCACGGTACTGATTTTTTGACCCATATTGATGGAGTACCCTGGAATTTAAGATCGCACGGGCATGGCCAAGGATATCTAGATGTTAATGGCCTAATGCCACAAATGATCGAAAGTATTGATTTCCGAAAAGGCCCATACCGTGCGGACGTTGGAGATTTTGGAATGGTTGCTACCTCGTTCATAAATACAATCAATGAACTGGATTCCAATCATTTGTCTCTAGAAGTCGGTGAGAACGGCTGGAGAAAATTTGAAGGTGGCCAGAGTATGGAATTAGGCGAGGGAATCTTAGCTACCATTGGTGAAATAAAAACCTACAGTGGTCCGTGGGAGCGCGACGAAGAACTAAGACAAGTTTCTGTCTGGGGAAAATATTCTAAACCCACGGACTTCGGATCAATCTCATTCAGCTTATTTGGTTACGATGGAAACTGGCACCCGACAGAACAAATTCCAGAACGGGCTATCGGTAGTACAGTCTGCAGAGATAAATTTTGCTCGATAGACCCCTCAGCGGGCGGCGACACGTCACGATGGGTTGCAAATGCCCAAATGAAGGGGGCCAATTGGCATGCATCTGCCTACCTACAACATTACGACTGGTGGATGCAATCTAATCCGACCTACGATTTTCAGATCAACCAGTTTGATAAACGTGCAACAACAGGAGCGATGTACGGGCGCACACTCATTGAAGAATCGCACCTAAATCTTGACGTTGGTGTTGAATTCAGGCACGACAGCATCGGACCTGTGGGTGTAGATAGACACACTTCTGGGCAATTTCTATCCGCCATTGGTAATAATGATATTAAAGAATCTTCACTTGGTACCTACACAGAACTGACCTGGCTACCAAACGAAAAAATTCGTGTTCTAGCAGGACTTCGTGCTGACTATTTCAATTTTAAAGTAGTCGCAAATAACGCAGGCTCATCTTCAGGAAAAAAATCAGATAGCCTTCTTTCGCCAAAAATCGGGTTGGCCTATGCTGTATCAGACACATTAGAACTCTACGCTAACCGGGGACGCGGATACCACTCCAATGATGCGCGTGGTGTTGTCAATAACATTACACCGCTGCCGAGCTTAGCGGAAGGAACAGGGTACGAGATCGGTGCAAGACTAGAGCGCGGGCCAGTAAAAATGACCGCAACCTATTGGTGGCTTGATTTGGCTAGCGAGCTACTCTTTGTTGGTGATTCAAATTCAGTTGAAGCAAGAGGACCAACTACGCGCAAAGGTTCCGAAATAACCCTATTCTGGCGCCCACTCGATTGGCTCGGTATCGATGCAGTCTACACCTCTACCGACGCCAGATGGAAAATGAATCCGGATGGCCCTTTTGTGGAAGGTGCGCTTGAAACGGCGGGACAAATTGGCCTCTCTGCCCTTGGCGATAACTGGGAAGCGAGCTTTAGGTTGCGCCATCAAGGGCCCTATGCATTGACGCCAGACAATACGCGCAGAGCATCAGGGCACTTTACAGGAAATCTTCGTTTTTCCTACAAATTAGGCGATTGGACTATGTATGCCGAACTTTTCAATATTCTGGACGCAGACAGTCATGACATTGTCTACTATTATGAAGCCTATGTTGAAGGTTTTGATCCACCCGGACTGACATCCGAAGATATTGACTGTAACACCACAAATTGCCGAATGAGCCGCGCCACGGAACCCCGGACATTACGTATCGGACTCCAATGGGAGCTCTGATTTTATCTCTCTAGTCGAAATTGAGGGCGCCACGGTTTCTGGATATCCTGCCCCAATACGATCCGCAGTGTCGTCGAGGGCCTGGAAGGCGCTATCTGGGTGCTGGAGGGCAACAAGGACGATAACATGCGGCGTTTGCTCAACCTGACGCCGAAAAGCCGATACTGGAGAAGTCTGATGTTACGACGACAGTTTCTAAAATCCGCGGTAGCGTTCGGCGTAGGTGGTTCGGTGATTGACGCCGGGTTGAACGTCGCGCGGGCACAGAGGCGCGGTACGGAGCTCATTATTCTCGGCGGCTATGCTCCGGCGGAATCCAGCTTCGGCAGGGGCCTGGATCTGATCGGCGAGCGGCTCGAAGCACGCTTCGGTGATGCCGCCGAGGTGCGCTACGTCTACAACGTCATCGATATCGGCTACCCGGCCGGAAACTCGTTGCTGTGGCTCGTCGACACAGGCCTCGTTACCCTTGGCTATCTGTCGATGGCGGACCAGGTTGCCGCGCTCAACATCGCCGCGTTGCCGTTTCTTTTTCCGGACGAGGCCAGTGCTCGGGCCGTCATGGACGGCCCGCTCGGTGCAGCGGCCGCCGCGCAGATCGAGTCAGAGACGAACTATCTCGTCCTCGGTTTCTTCGAGAATGGTTTGCGCCATATCTCCAACAGCGTACGGCCCGTGCGCACACCGGCTGATGCGCGTGGTCTCCGTATTCGCCCACATCGCAGCCAGTTGCGCCTGTTCGAGCTTCTGGGCGCGGCAGGCCCCGTGCTGCAATTGCCCGAAACGATCCCACTCATGGCAGCAGGCACGGTTGACGGTCAGGAAAATCCGTTTGAGAACATCGTGAGCTATGGTATCCATGACGTTCAACGCTACTACACGACGACGGCGCATTCGTATTTGTCACGCCCGATCTTCGTCAATCGGGAACGTTTCGACGCCTGGCCAGCGGATCTGCAGGAAGAGATGCGCGCAGCCGTTGCCGACGCTGTCCGGCTGCAACGCGAGGTGCACGACCGAGAGGAGATTGGCGCGCGGAGGCTCATCAAGGCTGCCGGCGGTGAAGTCGTTGATCTCACTGCGGAGCAGCGGGCCGAGTTTGTCGCAGTAGCTGAGCCGATCTACGCTGAAGCTCGCCAAACCTACCCTGCAGAGCTTCTGGCACTCGTGGGTTTGTAATCTAGTTACAAGAACGCCGAAGAGGCTTTTTTCCACCTTGCGGGGGACGGAGCAAACGGAATTCAAACCCACAATCTAAAGATGCCGAGCTTACTAGAAAAGTAGACTCAACAACCTGTACAGAAATTGAAAAACGCAACCTCTGCGTCACTTTCAAGCATTTGTGGGTAATGTGATATACGGATTTGGGCCTCTGTTTGTAATATACTGAGTCGGGGCGATACAAAGCCCATGAATATGACAATAAAAGAAACGCCGGGAAAAATAATCATGCCAGAAAACAAAGCATCTGATTTTGATCAACGCATATTTGATTTATACGACGAGTACTGCCACGGAAGAATGGACCGTCGGGAGTTTCTCGACAAGTCAGCTGCCATCATAATTGGTGGCGTTTCAGCGCTATGGATGGCTCAGGCGCTGTTACCCCGCTATGCAGAGGCTCAAACCATTTCCTTTACGGATCCCCGTATGAAGGGAACCTATGTTGAGTACGCGTCTCCAGGCGGTACATCCGGCACGATGCGCGGTTATTTGGTTCGGCCGGCAGGAGACGGGCCATTCCCGGCTACACTGATTATTCACGAGAACCGTGGCTTGAATCCTCACATTGAGGATGTGGCCAGACGTGCTGCAATTGCTGGATTCCTTACGTTAGCACCAGATGGCCTTGCGCCTGTGGGTGGTTACCCCGGGAATGACGATGATGGTCGCGAGCTGCAACGAAATCTTGACTCCGATGAGCTAGCCCAAGACATGATCAATAGTGCTCGCTACCTAAAGGGACATGAGTTGTCCAATGGTCAGCTAGGTGCTACTGGCTTCTGCTGGGGTGGCGGGATGACCAATCGATTGGCCGTTGCGCTAGGCAATGACCTGCAAGCTGGTGTGCCATTTTACGGTGCTGCGGTTCCGGCTGAGGCCACAAGTAGCATCAAGGCAGCTATGATGATCAATATGGCAGGTACAGATCCGCGTATCAATGCGATGTGGCCAGATTATGAGGCAGCTCTCAGAGAGAACGGCGTGGATTACCGAGCACATATCTACGAGGGCACGCTTCACGGATTCCACAATAATTCTACTCCTCGCTACAACAAGCCAGCCGCGGATCTTGCGTGGAATCGCACAATTGGCTTCTTCCGAGAGCACCTGCAATAAACGGAGAAAATTATGAGGCGCTTAAAAAGCTACCTCGTGGTCCGCGGCACAAAGGTTTAACTAACGTTATGTGCTTCCAGCCTCTTTTCCGGTCCTACTTTTTGCGTAGATGTGATATGGCCCGTGCTACCCGGGGGGAAATTGATGCTCTGCAGAATAGCAGGCCAAAAAAATAAAAGGGGTCTCTATAGGGTGAAGGAAAAGAGGAAAAGAGCTGAAACTAAAATAGAAAAATCCAGCCCTATCCTGGATATGGGCCACTGGATGCTACCCCGACGTGAACTACTCAAACGTATGGCCGAGGGCCTTGTTGCAGGTACGCTCGGCACAAAATGGCTCGATCTAGCCGCCCAGGAAAGCTCTGAAGCCAATCTGGAGAATGAGCCATTTTGGGAACAGATTAAGAAACAATTCCCAATTCGCCCAAACCTTATCATGATGAACTCGGCTAATTTGTGCCCAACACATTATGGCGTACTTGAAACCTTGTTCGGACTCACACGAAATCTCGAGGGTGACGTCTCGTTTCAAAATCGAGCAAAATTCAGAGAGGAAAAGGCGAACGCCCGATCATCATTAGCTCAGTATGTCGGAGCTGATCCGGAAGAAATTGCCATCACCCGAAATACCAGCGAGGGTAATAATATAATTGTCAATGGATTGGAACTCGGTAAGGGCGATGAAGTCGTAATATGGGATGAGAACCACCCCTCCAATTACGCTGCCTGGGACGTCCGCGCTCGACGTCAAGGCTTTAGTGTCAAAAAAGTTCCAACACCGGAAGAGCCAATCACCCCAGAAAATCTAAGACGCCACTTCATAGGCGCCCTGACGCCGAATACCCGAATCTTTGCTGCGAGTCATGTTTCCAATGTATCTGGTTTGACTTTGCCCATAAAAGCGTTGTGCCTGGAGTGCCGCTCTCGGGGGATACTAACCCTAGTAGATGGAGCACAATCATTGGGTGCACTAAGTCTGAATTTGCATGACATGGCCTGTGACTTCTATACCGGCAGCCTCCATAAGTGGCCCATGGGGCCTAAAGAAACTGGGCTGCTTTATGTGCGTCGCGGCTTAGCAGAAAGGGTTTGGCCCTCATTGGTAAGTGTTGGCTACGAGGCAGCCGAAACCCAAGGTGCTCAAAAATTTGAAACTCTGGGGCAACGATCTGATCCTACAATCGCTGCCATAGGCCCTACTATCGAATTCCACAATACCATTAGTAAGGACATTATCGAAGCACGGCTGCGTTTTATCTTCCAACGTTTGCGTAATGGAATTTCTTTGATTCCTGGCGCCTCAATTCTTACGCCCCCTGACCCGTCTATGAGTGCTGGGGTGCTAGTCTTCAGCCTATCTGGAATTGGGGGTAGACAAGCGTTTGAAACGCTTTACCATGGATACGGTATTGCGGCAGCACCAGCAGGAATCAATGATGGTATTCGATTAAGTCCGCATATTTTCAACACTACGTCAGACGTTGAATTAGTTCTTTCAGCGCTGATGAAAATTGCAGCCGGTTAAAATTATACGGTAGTAGTTCCTGAGTACGCAGCTTCAGCGACCCTTGCTTCCACTGCGACCTGCCGAAATGACCTCAATAAACCACGAGCCCAAGGAGAAAGACGTTCCTCCTCAGGCCGGACTACGGCAACGGGAAAAGGATTTGGAGAAAAAACTAACGGCAACGCAGATAACAATCCATGATCTAATTCTAAGTCAACTCGAGAAGCAGCAACAATAGCCAATCTATCTGTCCCACAAAGAATGGAACGCAAAACCGCAAAAGTATTAATTTCAATCCAAGCTTGAGGTGGCTCGAGACCGGCCTCTTGAAGAATTTCATCAAACAACTGGTGAATCTTTGTATCCTGAGGGGGTAATACCCATCCATAGCCTACTAGGTCTACAAAAGTGAGACCAGACTTGCCTACTAAGGGGTGATCGGGCCGACAGACGACGATCAAACGATCCTGGAGCAACACCTCAGATACCAAAGTCTCTGATGAGCGGGTTACGAGAGCAGAGCCTACGAAAAAATCCATATCTCCTGTCTCAACGCTGCGAAAAAGGTCGTCCAAGGTACCCTCGCGAACAACGACCCGCAGATCAGGATGCTGTCTAAGATAGTTGCTCAATCCACGTGTTACTAACGGATAATAAGCATTTGGTAGCAATCCAACTGAAACACTACCCTTGCCACCTAACAAAAAATCAATCTCGTCCTCTGCGTGCTGCAGCTCAGATAAGACTAGCTTCGCACGACGGTAAAAACTTTTGCCATATCGGGTAAGTTCAACCCCATCCGCCGTACGGTGTACCAATTCGACTCCATAGTGTCGCTCCAACTCACGAACACTTTTTGTAACAGCTGGCTGGCTGAGGTTTAATTTCCGGGCCGCCGCACTCACATTTCTATGCTCAGCGACCGTCACAAAAGTCTCGATTCGACGAAGACTTATAGCCATATCAAACGATTAGGGGCTTCCGCCCCAAAAACTAATGAATGCCCTATTCCTTTCCACCCCAATGCTCGCGGTGAGTATCTTCGGCTACCTGCCGAATAAGGGCATGACGATTTGATAATAACAGCGCTTGAGGAGGGCACACCCTGACCCTAATTAACCCTAAATCACTTGCTGCATCAAATAAACTGGGATACCAGCGTTCCCAGCCAGGAAGTATGTTCTCAACTTGTCTACGCAATACCAAGCTCATAAATAAAAAATCTAAATAATTTCTCTAAATAACTATGATGCTGATCTCCAATTATCGCATACCGACCGATTGCTGAGTCGTCATCTCAAAAGTTCTCTTGAGTCTACCAAGAATAAATCTGGATTTTTTTATTCTCAAGATTTGGGTGCACTGAGAAGCGCTGCCAACGGCGCAGTTCGATCGCTGGCTTCCAAAGCAATCTTAGCAGTCATCGTTAATGGAACTGAAAGCAACATACCTACTGGTCCGAACACCCAACCCCAAAAAATAAGAGAAAGAAAAACTACTAGTGTTGATAAATCCAAGTTTTTGCCCATGACCCGAGGCTCAATGATACCTCCCAAGGAAATGTTTATTACTAAGTAACCCAATGCGACCAACAAAGACTGGCCAAGACCGAATTGGACTAAAGCTAGTACAGTCGGAGGAACAGCAGCAATAATAGATCCGATACTGGGAACATAATTTAAGGTGAAGGCAAACACTCCCCACAAAACAGGAAAATCCAGTCCCAAAATTCCAGTTAATAGTCCTGCTGCTAAGCCTGTAACCAAACTGATTAGCGTCTTGAGTCCAAGGTACTGTTGCACGCTAGAGGTAAAACGAACGAAATAATCTGGGTCTGCGCGCGCAGCAGCCAGAACAGAGCGCATTTTTACTGGAAAGCTGGATGACTCCAATAAAATAAAAATCACGGTAAATATGATTAGAAAAAAATTTGCAAATAACCCCTGCAATCCATTGAGCAAATTTGCAACCAAACCCATAGCAGAACCAGGTTGTATTTTCTCTAGAAGCTCCTGAATTGTAACTGTCTGTCCAAAAAAACCTGCTAAATCAATAAGTTCTTCGTTAAGACGCTGCTCATAAAATGGCAACCGATCTGTAAACTCGGCAATTGAGCCACCCAAAAACATACCGCCTGCAGTCAGCAGACTAATAATCGCAAAAACCACCATGGCGATTGCCACACCAGTCGGTACCTTGTGATGAGTTAACCAATTCATAGGAGGCTTACAGACCACAGCAAGAAACACAGAAACCATGAACGGTATCAGAATAGAGCTAGCTGCCTGCATTCCCAAGATCACAACAACGATCGCTGCAGCAGACAACAAGGTAGTCGTACTAGAACCAGGCTTGACCGACAAACTCATTAGTACCCCCTATCTGCTCAATTTAATCACTCTTGGTGCAAGATCCCAATATATTTGCATTTTCGCGTGTAAAAATTTCCAGGGTAGTATGCCCTAAAAACAGCTTTTACCTCTCAAAAATCCCTTTTCACTAAGTTTTTCTTGGCATGACATAACCCACCCAGAATAACTGAGACTGCCATTATTGCCTTCAAACTCATACAGAAACTTGCTTAGGTTTCGCCGCAAAATTTCTTGGTCAGCCCCCGCTAGAACATACCCTAGTCTAAATATATATCTGCTAGGATTTAGCCATAAATCTCTTCAGGATCCTGTGTCTTTCCCTTTAATCTCATTAGGAATATGCAATCGTACATCTATCCTATGTTAGTTTTTCCACTGCAGAACTAATGCTGGAAGCATTAATGGCTGGAACATACAAGGCTTCATGATGATTCATCTTGAGTGACTTTCTGGTAATGCTCCCTAAGTTGGGTTTCTTGTTCTCTGGGCCCTCTTCTTTACCAATTCCACCACCAAATTCCACAATAATTTCAACGTCTTTATTCATTGCGGCTTCCATGCAATCTACCCAACGAACAGGATTAAACAGCTGAAAAAACAACCGTGACCGTATCGCCGCACTATCGACTTCATGGAATGTCCCAGTGTAATTTGATAACACATCTGTTTCTAAGTCCCTAAACTCCACCCCATCTAGGATTTTTCGAAATTCCTGGGCAGCGCCTACCATTAAATAGGTGTGAAAAGCTCCTTCAGTTTTCAGGAGAATGCCACGCTTACCAGGATAAAACTGAGCGAGATCATCCATAAGCGCTTCCAAATCATGGTGCTCTCCTGCAATAACCGTCTGCTGCGGAAGGTTACATCCACCTATTCCACAGTAGTGCTTATCTGCTAACTTAATAGCTGACTCAAAATCTAATGTGGTAGCTAACATAGTGCCCCTTCCCAGCTTACCCATAAGCTCTCCGCGATGCTTAACCAAACGCAAAGCTGTTTCAAAGCTTAGGGCACCACCTGCGACTAGAGCTGAATATTCGCCCACACTGTGGCCCGCCAAAACTGTTGGCTGCACAATCCCCTTCGATTCACTTTTAAAGGATTCCAGGCACGCTATCTGATGCGTCAGAAGTGCGGGTTGCGTAAACTGTGTAGAATCAAGCTGCCCTTTTGGATCCTTGAAACATAATTCGGCCATGTTATAACCGACGACCTCGCTTGCTTGATCAAAGATTTCTCTGGCACAGGGAAACTGCTCTACCAGATCCACCCCCATACCTCGATATTGTGAACCTTGCCCTGGAAAGATAAAAAAAATCTTGCTATCCAATATTTTCACCTGTATCGCTGATACCCACGAAATCTGTTCAGGAAGACTGGTCCCCGAGATACATCTGAGCAAGACGCACCCAGTAAGTCGCCCCTAGAACTAAAATTTCATCGTTGAAATCGTAATTGGGATTGTGCACCATACACGACCCTTCACCCACACCATTACCAATAAACACATAACAACCAGGCTTTTTTTCTAACATATAGGCAAAATCTTCGGAGCCCATACTGGGCTCCGAGTCAATATCCACATTTTCCGCTCCAACAATATCGCTCGCTACCTTTCCAGCCAATACTATGTCCTCAGGATAATTAATTACTGCAGGATACCCACTCCCAAATATTACACTCCCCTTTGCGCCCATTCCTTCGCAAACTCTTTCCACTATGCTCTTTATGCGTGACCTCAGTACTTCGCGAATTTCTGGCTCAAAACAGCGAAGGCCACCTCCAAGCTCCACGCATTCTGGAATAATATTGTGAGCGCTGCCTGCATGAACCTTAGTCACACTCACCACTGCAGAACGCAAGGGGTCCATATTACGGCTCACGATGCTCTGCAATGCAGTAATCACCTGAGCGGCAGTGACTATAGGATCAACGCCCTCATGTGGGAGCGCACCATGGGCTCCCCTACCCTCGATAGATATATCAAAACAATCCAGAGATGCCATCATCGGTCCGGGTCTCATAGCAAACTTTCCAGCATCTATTCCTGGCCAATTATGCATACCAAAAACCGCATCCATCGGAAACTGCTCGAAGAGACCTTCTTCAATCATCACCTTTGCACCGCCTGCTGCTTCCTCAGCGGGCTGAAAAATGACATTAATCGTACCGGAAAAATCTAAATGCTCAGATAAATAGCGTGCTGCAGCCAGCAACATAACAGTATGTCCGTCATGACCACATGCATGCATTTTTCCATCTTCCTTCGATTTATGTTCAAAATTGTTTTCTTCCTGCATGGGCAGGGCATCCATGTCTGCACGCAAACCCACCCGACGGCCCTTACCCCGAACCAAAGTGCCTACAACGCCCGTTTTAGCAAGTCCCCGGCTCACCGTGAATCCCCAGCTATCTAGGAGCTCAGAGACTAAGCTTGAGGTTCGTTCTTCTTCGAAGGCAAGTTCTGGATGAGCATGAATATCACGCCGCAATGTAACCAACTCCTCCCGAAAGGCTTCAATCTCTGGGATAATTCGCATGAACAATGCTCCTACCTGGTAAAAACAAGACCTGATACTCCAAAAAATTTATTTGGCAAAAAAACGTTTCATACGCACATACAACCGCAAATTCCCAGAATAGAACTCACGGTTGCAGACATAGAAATCACTCACTTTAAGGAAACTATTTTAGACTGAAGAAGGTTGTCGGTGTCGCATATTACCGGCGCTTTTTATTCCCTCTTTTTCGTCGACAAAAGTTAACAGCCCAAGCCCAACTATAAACATAATTACCACCACCGCTACCCCCGTTCTCTGAGAGCCCGACATCTGTGTGAGAACCCCTAGCAAAAATGGACCTAAAAAAGCAGTGAGCTTCCCAGAGAAAGCATAAAAACCAAAGAATTCATTTTCAGCCCCAGGCGGAATAAATCTTCCCATGAGCGAGCGGCTTGCAGACTGATTAGGTCCAACAAAAATCCCAATGATAATGCCTGCAACCCAGAACCAAAATTTAGTAGTTGCCAGCACGCCTAATACACTTGCAACGATTAATCCGATTAATGAAATAACGATCGTTCTCTTGGCGCCAATATGATCGTCCAAATGACCCATCGCAAATGCACCAGCTCCTGCTGTGACGTTTAGCACGATTCCGAAAAGAATTACCTCCTGGATGGAGAAACCAAAGGTTGCCGCAGCATAGATACCCCCAAATGCAAAAATGGTAACCAAGCCATCGTTATAAATCATACGTGCGAATAAAAAACGAACGGTCTGCCGATACTGACGAACTCGCCCTATCGTCTTTCGTATTTGCAAAAAAGCCTTAGCCGATGCAAGGCCGATTGGGGCCTTCCGGGTCCTATCTTCCTTTACCCAGATCATGAGCGGCAAGCTGAAAAGAAGAAACCAGATAGCTACAAGTAGATTGGTAGCGCGTATATTTTCCCCTGTTTCTTTTGAGAAGCCTAACCAAGGCGTATCAGGCTCAACAAATCCTACGAGAGCCAAAACCAGTGCCGCGACACCACCAATATAGCCCAAGCCCCAGCCGTATCCGGATATACGCCCCATATGTCCCAAAGGGGCTATCTCCGGCAAAAAAGCATTGTAGAACACTCCACCAAATTCGAAGGCGATATTGGCCATAACCATAAGTCCCAGGGCAAGAAGGACTGAGCCCGGCTCTACGGTGTATAACAAAGCTGTCGCTATTACACATATCAAGGTCGCAATTAGAACAAAAAGTTTTCGGAACCCACCATGATCAGCGAGTGCACCTAAAAAAGGCGCGCAAAACGCTACCACCAAGGCGGTGAACGTAATTCCCCTTGACCAAAGAACCGTTCCTGAGATGGGATCACTGGCTATTACCTGCGTGAAGTAGGTCGCATAGATGAATGTCACAACCAAGGTTGTGAACGCTGAATTAGCAAAGTCATAAAGGGCCCAAGACCAAATTACTCTAAGAGCATGGGCCTTACTCCCAGTTATAAAATAATTATTCAATTACTTAGTCAAGGCTATACTTGAAAATGCACTACGTTGCTTTGCATTTGAGCGTCCTTGCTGCGTTTTTCTCGATGCTCTATGCCTCGCTATTTGGATGAATGCACCGAACTGATTAAAAGATCCGGGTCTGCTCCCTCCCGAGGACGGAATTTCTGTACACGACCACTGTTTACCTCTGCAATGTAGAAATTACCTTCTTCGTCCACGCTCATTCCGTGTACGCCCCACATCCCACCAGGAAATGTGCCCCATGTGCCCCAGGAGTCCAGGAAGTTTCCGTCGAGATCGTACTTAAGGAGCTTTGTTGTCCCAGCATCCATAATCCACACTGCGCTGTTTGCCACGATTAAGTATTGGGCGTCCGACGGAGGGTTGCCTACTCGCCACTGAATAAGAAAATTACCATCCTGATCGAAGACCTGTATTCGATTGTTCATCCGGTCACCAACGTAGACCCGCCCCGACTCCAGATCGATATCTATTCCGTGCAAAGCATTGAAGTATCCGGGACGTGTATCGTCCGGCAGTGTACCTTCCTGGCCCCACTGCAGCAGATAGTTACCATCGTAGTCAAACTTCATTACCCGAGAATTCACGTAGCCGTCGGTGACGAATATCGCGTCCTTTGAAAATGCCATAAAGGTTGGTCTTGCGAAGTGGTTCTCATCCTGTCCAGGCTCGTTTGGCACACCGAGCGTTTGTACGATCTCTGTACCGTCGTTAGTAAATTTGTAGATAGCGTGGGCAAAATCGTCGACGATCCAGATGTGCTTATCTGGATCGTAGGGATTGACATGAACAGCGTGCGGCTTGATCCACATCGAATCCCATTGATCCCATGTTTCAACGATATTCCCTTCACGATCGATAACGACTACACAATGTTTCCAGCGTGCATCCACACCACGTACATAGCCCGCACTTCCCCACAGATCCCATCCGTGGTCGTTATTATGATCGGGACTGGCTTGAGTAGCGTCCCGCCATGGCATCGTGTTGTCTCGCCACGCGTAGTTGCGACCGACTGGAAATAGCAAACGGGTACCCTGATCTTCAACAAAACGAATCTCGGGCCGATCAATCTTAGGCAGTACCCCTCTCTGAATAACAAATATCCGATCCGCACTCTCTGCGAAAATGCCCTGGATAGCACCCCACGTCCAGCCCTCATTCCCACGTAGGGTAGAAATATCTTTTGGCCAATCTGGGACTGGCTCATAGGGGCCGAACGGGTCCTGTCCACCTTTTACTGTTCCTTCCGTATAAGCCGGGCCCTGAGCAAATGAACTAAGTACAGCAAGCTGGGCGAGGCTGGCAAAACTGAGAGTCAGTATCTTTCTATTCATTATTATTCTCCAACGAACCCGCTACTACCCTAAATAAGCGCCTTACCGCCAAAACGCTTCTTCCACTTTGGAATTGCATCAATATTGCAGACATGATTTGGTACATTACCCTTGAGAGCCATCAACGTTGCTTCTGTTGCCCAAGGAATTGCAGCTACCAGTGTGCCCGCTCCATTTGCGCTAATCATATGCGGGGAAAGTATAACTTTGTCTCCTAAGGAGCATACGCGCGCACCTTTTTCTGGAGGCTCTTCAGGCAGTACATCAAGAGCCGCTCCAATCAGTCGATTTTCTTCAAGCGCATCACAAAGCGCATCCAGATCCAATATGGCACCCCTAGCTGTGTTAACGAGAACAGCTCCAGGCTTCATTAAAGCAAGTTCCTCTTTTCCGATTAGGCCACGCGTTTGCATATTAAGACTGCAATGTAGGGTAACTACGTCAGATTCTCTCAGAAGAGTTGGTAGATCAACACCAACTGAGTCATGACGTACAAACGTAGCGTGATCTATGTATGGATCACAAGCCAAGATCCGAACTCGCCATGGAACTAATAGATCAGCCACACGGGAGCCAACTCGTCCCAATCCAATAATACCCACTGTAATACCCGTGTAGCCGTCTCCACGCCTACCCAGATAAATGCCTCGTAAATCCGGACTACGCCACCCACCTTTCTTTACATGCGCATCTCGCTCTCTCAAGCGCTTGAGGAGCGCGAGGATAAACCCGAGCGTACCTTCTGCAACACCCCCCCAGTTAGCCTCAGTAGGACAATGGGTGATGATCACCCCCAGATCTGTAGCCACTTCCAAATCTACATCCTCGATACCAATCGTATATTTAGAAACGACCCGGAGATCAGGAAATTTTTCAAAAAAATCCTGGTCGAGCAAACCACCTCGTACGGTGGCTCCCATTAACACATCGGCTCCACTACCAATACCTATGAGTGCTTCTCGAGTCATCCCGATACCACGGGTTAACTCACCGATAATTACTTCGCAGCCCTCAGCCTGGAGAAAACGGTGGGACTCACCAGATTCATCCACCGGCGCATAAATGCAAACCTTGGGTTTAGTTGCCGCTACTTGCAAGATCCTGATAGAGCCCTATCAGAAAGCGCTCTGGATTCCCCCATTTATTCTCAAAATCCGCAGTAACCCCGGCACTAAGAACTTGATCTAGTGTTCTATTTTGGCTGATAAGCCTTGAAACGCGCTCGGTTACCGTAAGAATCATATCCCTGAACTCAGTCACATCATCACGGGTAGAAAGACCACCATGGCCTGGGATAATCGTTGTACTGGGTCCAGCCAGACGAATGGCAATCTCCAAGGCTTCCAGCGTCCCCTGGATAGTCCCTCCATTACTCACATCGATAAAGGGGAAACCAGTTGTCCTAAATACATCACCAAGATGCAACACATCAGAAGTCCTAAAGTGCACAAAAGAGTCGCCGTCAGTGTGAGCAGGTGGCACGGAAAAAGCATGAACCTCTTCGCCATTGACATTCAAGGTAACAGCATCACTATAGGTAAGTACCGGCAAGGCTACTTCTGGATATGGTACTGCTTGACCACCTCCCAGCCCTTCCGCCAACCTCAATCTCACCCGATCCTGTGCCAATATCATCACACCCATTGCCCCAAAGTTCTCATTGCCACCAGTGTGATCTCCGTGAATATGAGTATTGATAAGGAAACGAATTTCTTGATCTGAAAGTTCACGAATAGCGGACACGATTTTTTCAGTCAGTTGAGCAAACTGATCATCAATCATGATAACCCCGTCCTCTCCAATAGACAGACCAATGTTCCCACCAGAACCCTCCAGATAATAAATATTCCCAGCCACTCGATGCGAAACAATTTCTACATCATCAAAATTGCGTTGTTGCTGACCAGCAGCAGACTCAGACTGGAATACAGAGAAAATTACCAAAGAAATAAAACCCAGTTGGGACAAAAAATTTTGGTTCATATAAAAATCTCCCATTTTCTTATCACAAATTCTAAGGTTAAAAAGTCTCTGCATCGCTGCTAGATTACCGAAACAATTGTGAGTGCCCCTTAGAATTCTTTTTGCGCAGCAATCACCTGACTGTAATGGCTAATTAGTTCCCTAGCTTCATTTACCAGAGATTCCCCGTCCACGCCCTGCTTGGCCACTACAGAAATCCAACGCTCTGCAACCTGCTCTTCCGTTATTGCCCGAAGCTTGCTTACTTCCGGAGGAGGCAAATAGATAAACTCGCCCGAATCTCTCGCAGCCCCCTCCCCCGGGACTTCCGAGTTAATCCAGACATCTGCCATCCAGCGTGCAATGTTTCTTCCTGAATTGGCATCAATTACGGCCTTCAAGTCCTCTGGTAAATCACTATACGTCTGTGAATTCATGGCGATCATCAAGACTTGAGCGTTGAACCTATCCCGAACGGGGTCATCTAAAAAAATATGGTAATCCACCATGTCATGAACCTTTAGGGCAAAAGAAGCCTCAAAAGGAATAAGGGTCCCGTTTACAATTCCTTTGCTCAGCATCTCAGGAATTTTCTGCACTGGGGTACCTATGGGTGTTGCACCCCAAGCCTCCACCATCCAACCAGCTACTCGGGTCGGAATTCTCAGCTTCAACCCAGAAAACTCCTCCGCAGTACGAATCGGGACCTCGGAGTGGACCAAATTTCCTGCATGAACAAATACGGATATGACCTTATATTCGGCAAATTCTTCTGGATGATTATCAATGAAATCAGCAATAGCCAAGTTCATCACTACGGGATTGCTATTGACAAAAGGAAGCTCGAAAACTTCAATGCGCGGAAAACGACCTGGAGTGTAGCCAGGAAGGGTCCACACAAAATCTACAACCCCTTCCCGAACCTGATCAATCAAAAGCGGTGACTGCCCCCCTAGATGTAAAGACGGATAGATATCGATCTTAATCCGGTCACCGGAGTCCTGTTCCACCTTTTCAACCCAGGGCGCCGACATTGCGAAATGCCCTGGTGCGACCGGAGGTAGCATATGGTGAAATTTGAGCTGAATCTCATCTGCATTTAAGGGTATCGTTAAAAATACAGAAACGGCTGCTAGTACAAAAAAGGCTGTGCAATTTTTCATGACATGATCATAGCATCGAAGCCCCTTCTAGCCAGCATACGTTGCGTCTTGGTTTTAATATCAGGCATCATATCGCGCCCTCATTAACTTAGCCCATTTAAAAAAAGTGCAGTTGGACTGTGGCAATAAGGCCAGAAACCTTCAGGGAAAACATGTGAAAAAGATATCAGCCATTGGAGCCCTATTGCTTGTCAGCAACACGCTGTACGGCCAACAAATACCCAGCGACCCTGGGGCGCTTGAGGAAATAGTGGTACAGGCCATGCGGATGGATAGGAGTCTTCAGCGAATCCCGGCAGCAGTAAGTGTGGTCGGTAGGGACGAAATTCAACTAGGACACCAGCAGTTGGGGCTTGATGAATCACTAGCTAAGGTACCCGGACTATTCATGCAAAATCGCTACAACTTTGCGCAAGATCTAAGGGTGGCTATACGAGGTTTTGGCGCCCGCTCTAACTTTGGAATACGAGGCATCAAAATCCTCGTTGACGGTATCCCAGAAACTCTTCCAGACGGACAAGGACAGGTAGATAGCATCGACCTTAGTGCGGTAGAACAAATTGAGGTGATTCGCGGTCCTAGTTCCACACTGTACGGTAACGCATCAGGGGGAGTAATCAGCGTAACCTCTGAAAGCGGACCGGAGGAACCTTTTGGTGAAATCCGGCTTTCTGCTGGTGAATACGGATTCCGAAAACTCCAAGTGAAAAGCGGCGGCAGAACGGAAGATCTAGATTATTTCATTAGCCTGTCAGACTCAACAATTGATGGCTACCGTGAGCATAGCGAAGCAAAAAACACACAGCTTACGGGCCGATTGAAGTTTCAACTGAAAAATGATGCAGATCTCCTTACCGTCTTTAACCACTCTGACCAACCGGTATCTAATGACCCTGGAGGGGTCAATGCCAGTCAAGCAACCTCCAATCCAAAATCGGCTAGGGGCCGCAACTTACTCTACGATACCGGCGAAATACTGAAACAAACGCGCCTGGGTTTTGTCTACTCCAAACCGATAAGCTCGGCCAGTCAGCTGGATATACGCAGCTACTTCGTCTGGCGCGATTTTCAAAACAAATTGCCCCAGTTCCCAATAGCAGACGGGGTTGATCTAGAAAGGTTTTTTGCTGGCGGTGGCCTCAGTTATACGAAAGTTGGGACCCTGGGAGGCAAACCCAACCGGATGATTGTTGGGTTTGATATCGACGACCAAGATGATGACCGAAAGAGGTTTAAAAACGATAAGGGTATACGCGGCAACCTGCGTTTTGATCAAAATGAACATGTATCTAGTTACGGTGCCTTCATTCAAGATGAAATTAGTCTGAGTGACAACATTGAGCTCTCTTTTGGGCTTCGGCACGATGAAATCAAGTTTGATGTAAGTGATCGCTTTCTGAGCGATGGAAATGATTCAGGACAGATCACTCTCAGCGACACGAGTCCTATGATCGGCGTCATGTTCAGCATTTCACCAACCTTGAACATCTATGGAACTATCTCAACTTCTTTCGAAACCCCTACTACAACAGAGTACGCCAACCCAACGGGCAGCGGAGGATTTAATTTACAGCTAAGTCCGCAAACTGCTACCAATCATGAACTAGGCATCCGGGGTAACATTAACGGTCGCCATTATTATGAAGTAGCTATTTTCGATATCGATGTAAAAGGCGAATTAGTTCCCTATGAAGTAGATGGAAGAAATTTCTTTAGAAACGCCGGTAAATCGGACCGCAAGGGAGTCGAATTCGGATTTACCGCCAATCCCAATGATCGCATAACGGTTTCAGTTGCCTATACCTTTGCTGACTACAAATTTGATGAATTTTTTGAGGTAGAAGAATCATTAGGTGTAATTGATATTACTGATTTCTCTGGAAATAAAATTCCAGGTACCGTAAATAACCTCTTTCACAGTGAAGTTAGCTATACCCACCCGTCAGGCTGGTACGGCGCCTGGAACATCCTTTATGTAGATGATCAATTTACCAACAACGCCAACACTAGCACTAACGAGGCATACATGCTTTCCAACATTAGAGCAGGCTTGGAGCGTAAAATAGGCAAGATACTTATATCCCCCTTTGTAGGGATTAACAATTTTTTTGATGAGAGCTACAATGCCAATGTTCGTATCAATGCCTTTGGAAAGCGCTTTTTTGAGCCAGGCCCTGATCGCAATCTTTATGCAGGAGTCAATCTAAGGTTTGATTTTCGCTAATGGGTGCAAGAATACAAAAAAACACGTTTAATATTTTTCGGTGTCGAGAAATTTCTTAATGATTGGGGTACTTAAATAAAGATTTCTTGGCTCTCCCTATCCAGTCAACGGAGAAACGCATGAACAGATTATATGGTATGAAAATTGGGATATTACTTAGCTTACTTTCTGTACCGTCCATTAATTTTGCACATCATGCTTGGGCGAGTATTTTTGATATGAGCACCGTCACGGAATTTCAAGGCGAAATTACTCGATTAATGTGGCGCAACCCTCATGTGCGATTCACTATAGAAACCGCGGAAGGGATGTTGCTGGATATCGAAACAAACTCTTTGAGTATTTTGAGACGCATGGATGTTACACCTGATCTTTTAGCTGTGGGTGACCTGGTATCAGTAGCCGGAAATTTGGCTAGAAATGGTGATAATGAAATGTGGATCAATAATATACTTTTGTCCGACGGGAGAGAATTGGTGACCCGGCCCGGTATTGCGCCACACTGGTCTGACGAGCATCTGGGATCAGGTGAGTATTGGCTTGCAGGCGCTGACGGCAATGCTGGCTCCAGTACGGAAGACCTCGGTCTTTTTCGAGTATGGAGCACACGTTTTAACGGGCCTGGTCGTTACATGTTCCTCGATAAATACCCCTTCACCGAGATTGCCGAAACAGCAGTTGGCACATTCAATCCTCTATTAGAGCGGCCGCTGGCAGAGTGTGCTCCAAAGGGAATGCCCTGGATTATGCAGCAGCCTTATCCGGTTGAGTTCACCAGGGATCAAGATAAAATTTTCTTCCATATAGAGGAATACGATCTCGTACGCACCATTTACATGAACAGGACTACCAACGAAAATGCTTCACACTCATTGTTAGGATACTCAGTAGGCCGCTGGGAAGGCGAAGATCTTGTGGTTTCGACTCGATCCGTGGACTGGCCATATTTCAATGCCACCGGCATCCCTCAGAGCAGGGAAGCAACGTACATTGAAAGGTTTGCTCTAAGTAATGACGGCAACGAACTGAACTACACAATTACTGTCACTGACCCAATAAATTTTACTGAACCTGTTACATTAAACAAGCAATGGGTATGGAAACCAGGAGAAACCGTAGAGCCCTACGAATGCACTAATTATTAGAGCGCTTCTCGGTTGAGCGGGCTAGAATGTCAAACCCCTTGAAACCCCCATTTTATAAGGGTTCGCCTGCAATGCGCTCAGTTGTACTCGCTCTCGAACCCTTGTGTTATTAAGGGGTTTAGGGAGTGGTAAAATGGAAATTAAAGAGCAACCTAACTAAACGTTAGAAGCATTCCTGCAACCGATCTAGTGTCTCCATGGCCGGCAGCACCCGATCCACACTAGACCTAGGCTCTCGCTGCTCCTGAATGGAGGAAACAAATTCTCGGTCTTGAAGCTCGATTCCGTCCATAGCCACATCCACACTCGACACGTCTATCGGATTTTCTTTGCCGTCTACCAAATCGTCGTAGCGAGCTATATAGGTCCCACTGTCACAAATGTAGCGAAAGAATGTTCCCTGCGGACCATCATTATTAAACGAAAGTGCAAGAGAACAAGTAGCTCCTGAGGGCACTTTCAGCCCAAGGTTCATATCCATGGCAATTCCCAATTCAGGATGCATAGGTCCTTGCAGAGCAAACACTTCGGATGCAACTTCACCAGTCTGGTACTGAAAGAGATCTACGGTGTGGCATGCATGATGCCAAAGAAGATGATCAACCCAGCTCCTTGGATTACCCTCCAAATTGATGTTGCTACGCCTGAAAAAAAACGTTTGCACCACCAACTGCTGGATCGCCAGCTCTCCTGCTTGAATCTTATTTTGTATCCACTGATGAGAGGGGTTATAGCGTCGCGTATGACCAGCCATGGCTATAACGCCAGTCTCCTTCTGGACTGCTTGAATTCTCCGTGCATCCGAAAGTGAGTCGGCGATGGGAATCTCGATCTCAACATGCTTGCCGGCACGCATTACCTGTTCGGCTTGCTGCGCATGAACCTGCGTTGGAGACGTAATTATAACTGCGTCGACATCTTGGGTCAGGGCCTCAGTCAGATCAGTAGTCCTATGAGGGATATGATATTTGTCTGCAACCCTATTGGTACCTTCAGGAGTACGCCCCACAAGGCTCACTACTTCGGTACCCTCGATGCGGGCCAGTCCATCCAGGTGCTTCTGTGCGAACGCACCATGCCCTACTACGCAGAATCTCATTTCAATCTCCAGTGCTAGCCAAAAAAATAATACTTTCTTTATTCTAGTGTAATCGAGTCAAATACGTACATTAAATGAAGAAATGAGATCCAAGAACATATCCGTTGTGGCAAAAACCCTTCCTTGGCGTTTCTCTGACTGACCCTTAATATTAGTGCTATGCAGATTTATCTAGGATTGGGCTCGAACCTGGGCAAAAGACGCCACCAGTTAGGTGTTGCGCTTGAGATGCTCGAAGAGCGTGGGATAAACATCGATCAAAGATCTCCGGTAGTAGAATCACCCGCTGCTCTGCCTGCCAACGCCCCTACTGAGTGGAGCCGTCCATTTCTCAATCTGGCCATACGATGTGAGGTCAGCTGCTCTCCCATGGAAATGCTGACACTCATTGAGGAAATCCACTCAACAATGGGCCGAAAAGATAGAGAACCCGGTTGTCCGCGACCGATCGACATAGATATTCTTCTCTGGGGCAAAAAGCGACTAGAAAATGATGGCTTGATTATCCCTCACCCCCGACTCCATAGACGTAATTTTGTCCTGACGCCTCTGATCTCTATGAGGCCGCTACTCACTGTGCCCGGATTGGGAAAAAAAACGCTGATTGACTGGTCTAAGGAACTATCCCACCACATACCTTTATGGATGGGTATTCTGAATGTCACCCCAGATTCGTTCTCGGATGGCGGAGAATATCTCAACTGGCAGGATATCGAACCGCACATAGAGGCAATGATTGCAGCAGGTGTCCATATAATTGACATAGGAGGAGAATCAACGCGCCCTGGCGCTAAACCGTTGACTCAGAAAGAAGTATGGCTGCGGATCGGTGATATCCTCAAAAAAATAATGATAAAAATTCAGGGCAATCCCTTGCGCCCTCTGATTAGTGTTGACACCTATCATCCGATGGTAGCACGCAAGGCACTAGAGTTAGGTGTAGACATGATCAATGATGAGAGTGGCCTGACCTCCCCAGAAATGATTAAGCTTGCTAAGGAAAGTAGCGCGGACTGGGTAGCAATGCACCAGCTCACCCTTCCCGTCAACCCTGCGATAACTATCAGTAATGATTCACGGCCGGAAAAACTGTTACAAAGTTGGCTGGAGGATCGACTCGAGAGTTGGCAGTCAGAGGGGCTTGATCTCAACCGGATTATCTTTGACCCGGGTATTGGCTTCGGAAAAAATCACCTGCAATCACTAGAAATCTTGCGCCACGCGGGAGAATTTAGAGACTACGGTCTAAGGACGTTAATCGGCCACTCCCGAAAATCGTTTATTAAGAGCTTCTCAATCAATAATGATCGGGATCTGCTCACAGTAGGCGCCTCGCTCAGTCTCTGCGAACAAGGAGTAGATATCATTCGGGTACACGATGTACCGTCACACACAGCAGCTTACCTAGGCTGGGCACATTCGGTCAGAAAAAGGTAGTGATTAGTAATCTTTTTTCTATCCCGATATTGCATCCAGAACTCCCTTTAAAAAGATTTCTTCCTCGCAACCTTCTGAGTGCGGCGGACAAGTGTTCTGTTGGAGTAATTTTTTAATACCCCACAAAGCATCTTCGACCCACGCATCGTTACCTTGATAGGTTAAAAGGGTTGCCGAAAATTTCATCGTTGCAGTAAATGGATTTTCATCGAGCATTCCATTGATACCCCAATGTTGGCCATCAACATACACGAAATAACCTATGTCGCTGACTTGGTAGCCCATGCCTCTCATCACCCATTGATACATATCCATCTGGCGCTTATAGCCTGCTTTCCATGGGCCCTCTAGATCTATCGGTTTCGGCTGGTTTTTTGGGCCATTGACTCCCTGTGCCGTACTTTTGTAATCGACAATGTGAAGCTCTCCTGTCTCCCGGTTATGCCAAACATCATCCAAACCACCCCCAAAAAGAATGTTAGTTTCTTTGTGAAGCGCGTTGAAATGCTTCTCCGCACCAAAATGCATGGCACTTGCCCATCTTTCCATATCTTCGTGCTGAAAAGGTACGAGGTGCTCCAAGCCATTTTGAATCATGAATGGATGTGGCCTCTGCTTCTCTCGATAAACACCAAAATCCCGCTTGAGAAGAATGTCAGTGTTAGTGTTGAGGTTAAAGCCAGGCATCGATGGAAATTTTACGCCCCTCGCCCTTTCAAGCCAGAAACAGGCTGGACATCGGACAAATTTTTCTACCTTGCTTCGAGAAAGCTCATATGGCTCTTCTCTCTCCGGTTTAAAAGTACCTCTGTGCCTCGGCATTAGAAGATCCCCCCGAAGACAGCCAAAAAAGCATATGAGATTGAAAGATTTAAATTAATGTCAGAGATTTTCATTCTGAAGTCCCATTCGGCGCCACTCCCAGGGTGGTATCGCGTCACCCACTGACCAAATTCCCTTGCCGGCCTTCCTTGCGATTTCCTGATGCCCATAAAGACCCTTATCGGTAACATAGCGATCATAGACCCATGCCAATCCCTCATCTACCATTTCCCGGTTAATGTCGAGCCCATTCTGATACAACCTCCCAAGGTACCTCCCATATCTATCCTTGCCAGACAACTCTGCAGAAAATATCCCATCGGATAAGAGCTCTCCCAGATAGACTTTAGCTGCCTCACCAAACGGTTGATCTCTCTCCGGTGCATCTATTTCTACCAACCGTATCTTGTAAAGTATGCCCCCCAAAGAAGCGTGCACCGTATCCCCATCAACAATTCGAACGACCTGAAAATCCTCAACAGGTTCAGCCAATCCTCCCGAACAAAAACAAAAAATCAGAATCGTAAAAAAAAATTTCATCTATAAAGACTGCCATAAACAATTTTTCTGCGCCACGACATCAAATAATACTTTCCCCAGTTGATTTGTTTCATTCTACAGCCTAGCCTTCTCACCGTGGTAGCCCTACACGCACCGTTGACACCCTGAAAAATGATCGGCAAATTAGAACTGACCGCTAAGACATTTCCACGCTATGCGAAAATTTTAGCGAAGCGCTATCCTGAAATGCGCACTATCTTGCAAAGGTGGGGGATACCCTCCTTTTGGTGTCGTAAGCCCGGCATTGACTCGCTCGTACTAATTATTCTTGAACAACAGATCTCATTTGTAGCAGCCCAAACCATACACCGACGGCTAAAGGCTGCCCTAGGTGGTCTATCAGCGCGCCGTATTCATATGGCCGGATACGAACGCCTCCGGGAGCACGGTCTTACACGTCAGAAATCTCGATATTGCTTTGAGATAGCGCGCGCGGTCGTGGAGAGGAGACTATCTTTGGGTGGGGTGGCTAAAATGAACGATCACGAAGCGATCACAGCGCTGACCGCACTACCCGGCATTGGTCCCTGGAGCGCTGCAATCTATTTGATGTCAGCATTAGGTCGTATCGATATCTGGCCC
>Ga0315336_1001871_pt1 | contig 36174 bp, 32 predicted proteins | sample ASW5metaG_FD_204512 | JGI IMG/M metagenome (GOLD analysis project Ga0315336, IMG submission 204512) | Ammonia-oxidizing marine archaeal communities from Monterey Bay, California, United States - ASW #5 | ecosystem: Environmental > Aquatic > Marine > Intertidal zone | place: USA: California... | reverse complement strand
GATCGGCAGGTGGATTGTTCACCTGCAACAGCGCGTTCGCATCGCTGATGAAGATTGCGTTCATATGTCCGGCTGGAGCGTCGCGGGTAATTTCGGCGCCGGGAATCACGATCAGAGATGACCCTTGGGCTGCGCTGGTCGTCGCTAGATAGGCTCGGTTGCGATCTGTGTGGGGTATGTCCTGCAGATGGGGTTGAAACTCGAGATGCTCGGTGACGGCCATGGCGTCAAGACCGTCTCGTAGCGCTTCCTCGACACGAATCTTCGGCCAAACGTGCCCATCTGAAAATGCGCTGTGGGTGTGTAGATCAACGACCATGGTCTGGTAGGCAGTGGTATCCGGAAACACAATGTGCCGAGCCGTAACCTCCGACCCAACCTGTGCGGTTCCGTGGCTGATTGCCTGGGGAGCGACGACGGCCCCGCTGATGGCGAGTAAGATCGCAGGTAACGGCCGGAGATTCATACGCTTGTCCCACGTTGAGAAATTTTGCATTCATGATACTTATGCCGCATGGACATTTACACTCAATGCGGCTTTTCTTTGTCAACTGCGGCAACTTTCCATCCCACCCAACCCGGGCCGCGCACCACCTGACCAGGCAGCTTTCCGGTGTGCTCAGTGTGTTCGAGCACCTGTTGTCCGTTCACAAAGACATGCACCATGCCGGTACTGTAGCGGTGCGGTTCTGCGTACGTCGCGTGGTCACGTACCTCGGCGGAGTCGAACACGACAATGTCGGCGAAATATCCAGCTTTTAGCGCTCCCCGGCGCCGCAGCTTCAGGTTCTCGGCTGGCAATCGGGTCAGTTTGTATATGGCTTGCTGCATGGATAGAACTTTCTCGTCCCGCACATACTTTCCTAACAACCGGGCAAAGTTGCCGTATGCCCGGGGATGTGTGCTGCGCTTGATGAACACACCCTGGTTCGCCATGGACGCAGCATCAGAGCCGAAGCTCACCCATGGCAGGGCAACGGTTCTCGCTACATTTTCTTCGGACATGAGGAAGTACACCACCTGCACCCGTGAGCCATCCTCGATGACAAGATCTATGGCGGTTTGTTCGGGAGTGCTTTTTCGTTGCTGCGCAACATCGGCCAGAGTCATACCGGTGTAGCGTCGCAGCTCCGGATTGCGGAAGCCTACCAGCAGCGTTTTATCGGCTCCAGCGGACAACAGCAGGTTTTCCCAATCGTCCGGTGGCGAGATCATTGCCGCGGCCACCCTTGCGCGGATGTCAGGGTCCGCCAGGCGCTGGGCCCAGGCCTTGTAGCCGCCTTCCTGCACCCAGGGAGGCATGGCTGCATCCAACCCTGTCGAGCCCGCGGTATAGGTATACATATTCGCGGTGATGGACAGGCCGCGTTGTCGTGCGCTCTCGATTTTCGCTACAGCGTCGTCGAATTTGTGCCAGTTTTCCTTGCCGCTGACCTTGAGGTGGTAGATTTCGGCCGGGCTGCCACTTTGCTCGGCGATCTGTATCAACTCATCAATGCTCTCCAGCAAGCGATTGCCTTCGCCACGCATGTGCGAGATGTACATGCCGTTGTAGCGTGCCGCCGTTTGCATTAGGGCGACGAGTTCGCTGGTGCGCGCATAAAATGCAGGGGCGTAGATTAATGAAGATCCAACGCCGAGGGCGCCTTCGCGCATGGCTTGTGCAACCAATGCCTGCATGCGTTTAAGCTCGGCTGAAGTCGGCTCGCGATCTGCGTATCCCAACTCATGCACACGCACCGTGGTGGCACCAACAAAGGACGCCACATTCGGCGCCACGCCTTTGGCCACCATATGCTCGAGGTACTCGCCGAGGGTGGTCCAGGGCATGTCGAAGCGCAGGTCGGTCTGTCGCTCGAGTGCTGCCTGGCGCATGTCATCATTCAAAGGCCCGGGCGAAGATCCCTCGCCGAACACCTCCAGGGTAACGCCTTGACGAATATCACTCTGACCTGCACCGTCGACCAGCAACGATCGCGTTGCCCAGCTCAACATGTTGATGAACCCCGGGGCGACCGCAAGCCCTTTGACGTCCAGCACCTGCGATTGTGACGCATCGAGCTGACCGACTGCGACAATACGTTCATCGCTGATGGCCACGTCTGCGACGTAGGGAGCCGCACCGCTCCCGTCATAGATCAGCCCGCCGCGTAGAACGAGATCGTAGGTTTGCGCCGTGGAAGAGTTTGTCTGGGCAATCACCAGGCATGCAGCGCCGATGAGTGCGAATCGTCTTAGGTTAAACATGGGTCTTCATGTTTGGGACGGCTTGGAAGCCTGGCGCGGCTTATTCACTAACACGACTCCGCTAAACGCCATTGCCACGGCGGCAAGAAACGTTGTGGTGAGTGGATCGTCGAACATCACCCAGCCAAAAAAAACGCCAAATACGGGCGACAGGAGCCCGAACGAGGCCATGTTCGACACCGGATAGATACTCAGGATCCAGAACCAGATGAGAAATCCGATGGCGACCACAAAGACTACCTGAGCGGCGAACACGGCAACGATTGTTGGCGTGACCTCGCGTATCAGGGGCCCGAACAATGGCGCGATAAGCGTAAGCAGGACGGCGGATACCGCCAGCTGGTACAGGAGATTCATCTCTGCCGAGCATTCTGAGAGCTTCGTGGTTCGGGTCAGCAGCGCAATGGCCGCCCAGAACATGCCACCGGCGAGCGCCAATAGGTCTCCCACCCAGGCATCCTCGGCGGCGCTGCCAAGGTCGCCGGCCAATGCAACCGCCACTCCTAATACCGCCAGGCTGAGACCGATCACTTTATTGCGGTCCAATGGTTCCCCGGGCAGCAGGAAGTGCGCGCCGATGGCGACCCACACTGGCATCACGTAAAAAAACAGGCTGACCCTTGCCACTGTCGTGTAGTCCAACGCTAGAAACAATAGACAGAACTCACCGGAAAACAGCAGCCCGTTGAGGAGACCCAGACCCAGGGTACCGTCGGTGACAGACAGCCGACGGCGCATCACGACGGCGAAAGCCAGCACCAGGGGGAACGCGCAGGCCGAGCGCAGTCCAGACTGAAACACCGGCGCGAAACCGTCGTTAACGATTTTCACCAACGCTTGATTCAGGCCCAGCACCACGCTGAATCCGATCAACAGGCCCCCGCCAAGGAGGTCGATGTGGTCTTTACGCTCAGTCACTTGCGGGCGGGTTGAACTTCTTGTGCCTGTGGTCGGAACTTAGGATCATAAACAAATGAATACCATCGCGCTCAGCCAATGAAAAAGCCATCAGCGAGAACCAAGCCCAGCGCTATAGAGCGCACTTCCGCGCGTCGCGCCGGATGGCTGCGGCTGACCCGCACGATTGTTCTGGGTACCATCGCAACGGTTGCGGCCCTGGTGTGGCTGGGCGAGCAGTACGGCATTCAGCGCGAGGTCATGCTGGAATTCGTCGGCACCAGCGCGCTGTTCGTGGGGTTGTTGATCGTAGCGGGTCTGGGTGCGACGGTGCTGATTCGGGTGCTGCTCAGATTGTGGAACGCCAGATAGGGCTCGTTCCAAGTTATGGGACACGATGCTAGAGCAGATCGTGAAAAAAGCGGTCACCGCGGGGCAGGTAGTAGTTTTCGTAGTCCAGCGAAAATGCAATGGTGTTGGCCTTGCCGAGAATGCGGTCGCGGTGCACGAAGCCAATGACACGAAAGTCCTGACTGTTGTCCCTATTGTCACCAAGTACGAGGTAATGGTCGCTGGGGACCTCAATCGGACCGAAGGAACTGGGCGTATTCGAGCGACGCAGACGGTGGGTCATGACCGTGCGGGTCTTGCCCAACAAGGTTTCGCTGGCAATGAGGATGTGCGGTGAACTCGCGCGTAGCGGTCCCGTCAGATGGGTCGGTGGTATCACTGTGTAGCTGGCCTGCTCACCGTTGATGGTCAGCCGGTTGTGATCCAACATCACTTCATCGCCGGGAACGCCTATCACTCTTTTCACCAGCAGTTTGCTGTCCGTGGGAGACTCGAAGGTAACGATGTCCGACCGTTCAGGGCTCGCCCAGCGCGCCACGCGCACCATGGTAAACGGCACTCTGAGGTCGTAAGCGAGCTTGTCGACCACTATGCGGTCGCCTTCGAGGATGGATGGGATCATGGAGCCGGTAGGTACCTGATTCCAGTCGGCGATAGCTGAGCGGAACAGCAGCATGATGATGATGAACAGCACAAAGCCGCGCCACTCGCGCCAATAGCGCTGCAGGCGGGTTGTCTGCGAACCTGGAGGGGCGGCTGCCATCCTCGCTAGTGCTGGTCGAGCTCTGCCATGGCGGCTAGTTGTTCCGCGGTGGCTTTAGTCTGATGGTTCGCCTTCCACTGATCGTAGCTCATGCCGTAGACGCGCTCGCGCGCGACTTCGAAGTCCAGCTCGACGCCCATGTCGTCTGCTGCTGCTTTGTACCACTTAGACAAACAATTGCGGCAAAAGCCGGCAAGAATCATCAACTCAATGTTCTGCACATCCTTGCGTTCGTCGAGATGCGCTAGCAGGTGGCGAAATGCGGCGGCCTCAAGCTGGGTCTGTGCATCAGCAGTCTGGTTCTGTTCACTCATGGTCTGTTCCCAATCGATACTGTTTGCGTCGCATTAGCGGCGTGTGAATACCCAGTCGTCAGCGTCCGACATAGCCGCGTTGTATACATAGCCGTCATAGTTGAACTCGCGCAAGGCTTTGAGCGTAGATACGCGGTGGTCGATCATGTACCGCGCCATGCTTCCCCTGGCTTTTTTCGCGAAAAAGGATAGAAATTTGAATTTGCCGTTCTTCCACTCGCGAAAGTGAATGTTGATGATGCGCGCGTCAATGGCTTGTGGGTCGATGACGCCGAAGTATTCGTTGGAAGCCAGATTGACCAGAATTTTCTGCTTTTGCTGGGCGATGGCTTCATTCAGCGCATCGGTCACTTTGCTGCCCCAGAACTCATAGAGATTGCGGCCGCGCTGCGTACACAGCGAGGTACCCATCTCCAGGCGGTACGGACGTATTGCGTCTAGTGGACGCAGCAGCCCGTGCAATCCGCTGAGGATGCGCACATGTTTTTGCGCCCATGTCAGATCGCGCTCGCTCAGCGTGCCGGCTTGCAAGCCAATGTACACGTCGCCTTTGAACGCCATGGCAGCGGGGCGCGCGACATCTTTGCCGAAATCCGCAACCCACTCAACATTGCGGCGATAGTTGAGCTCCGCCAGTTTGTCGCTGATGTGCATGAGCGAACCGAGTTGTGCCGGATCGTATTTGCGCAACGTGTTCATCAGCTCTGTGCTGTCGCTGGTGAACTGAGGCTCGGTGTGCTTTTTCGTCGTCAGCTTGGATTCGAAATCCAATGATTTGGCTGGTGAAAGAATGGCCAGCATGAATGTCCTCTATTGATCGAATCTACGTAGGGTGGTTAGTTTAACTGATCCCGGGTAACTTAGACCACGCGAGCGTGGCCTGCCGTTGGAGGATGACGTGAAGATGACATCGCGCAGCCATCAAGGTCTGGTGCGCTTGAATAACGAAGACTGCGTACATTGTGATATGGACGGGAGATTCGTCGTGCTGGCCGATGGTATGGGCGGTCTACTTGCGGGCGAGGTCGCCAGCGCCATAGCGGTGGAGTCAGCCTGTCGGCGGTTGCGCGAGCCTGACATCCGACGCTGCAATCCCGAAGAGCTTGCGCAGGTGCTCACCCAGGCAAATGACGCCGTCACCGAGCGCGCCAAAGCGATGCGCTACGTCGGAAAAATGGGCACGACACTGCTGGTATGGGCCCAGGGCCGCGAAAAGTCGCTGTACGGCCATGTTGGTGATTCGCGTCTGTATGCCTATGCGGCCGGCGAGCTGGCGCAGATCACCCGTGATCACACCGTGGCCCAGCGCATGGTTGATCAGGGCAAAATCGCCGCGGACCAGGAGCCAACAGCGCCCAATCGTCACGTTCTAACCCACGCGATGGGGCTACCGGGTATCTTCAAAGCGGATGTGGGCGAGGCGCCGGAATGTGAGCGGCTATTGCTGTGTAGCGACGGCCTGTCGGACCTGGTGGCTGCTGCGGAAATACAGAACATCATGGCCACGACGGATCTGGAAGATTGCGCGAACTTTCTGCTGAAAGCGGCGCTGGATCGCGGCGGCAGAGATAATGTCACCGTCGCCCTGGTGGAGTTTTAACGCGACGCGCGTATCACTATAATTCGCCGCACCTGACACCGACACATTAACGCTATGAGTACAAGAGCGGCACGGATCGAGACCTGCATGGATGCCGGCATTGCCTTGCGACACCTTGAAGTAGTAGACGAAAGCGCCAATCACAGTGTGCCGGTGGGGGCCGAGAGTCACTTCAAGGTGGTGGCAGTCTCCGACGAATTCGACGGTCGGCCTAGAATCCAGCGACACCGGCAGATCAACTCGTTGCTGCAGGGTGAGTTTGATGCAGGTATGCATGCGTTGGCGATCCACGCGTATACCGAGGCCGAATGGCGCGCGCGGTTTGGTGAAGCGCCGATGAGTCCGCCATGTGCGGGTGGTTCAGGAATCTAAGCATGCGCCGCGTTCTGGGGTTTTATAAGTTTTTGCCGGTAGCGGATGTGGCCCAGGTGCGCGATGATCTGGAGCAGGTGGGCGTGGGACTGGGCATAAAAGGCACGATCCTGATAGCCGCGGAGGGCGTCAACGGCACGCTGGTTGGCAGCGAAACCGCCCTCGTCGAGATGCAGAAATCATTGGAGCAACGCTTTGGGGCGTTGCCGTACAAATTCTCGGACTTAGCACCCGACAACCCTGGTTTTTACCGCTATAAGGTCAGAGTTAAGCCGGAAATCGTGAGCTTTGGTGTTGCGGATCTGGATATCACCCAAACCGGTGAACATGTTTCCCCACAGAAGTGGCATGAGTTGCTGGACGATCCCGATGTCGTAGTCATCGACACGCGCAACACCTACGAAATCGATATCGGTAGCTTTCCCGACGCGACTAATCCTCGAACCACAAACTTCAGGGATTTCCCACAGTGGGTACAGGACAATCTGGACCCACAGCAGAATCCAGCCGTGGCCATGTTCTGCACAGGCGGCATTCGTTGTGAAAAAGCCTCGGCCTATATGCGCCAGGCCGGATTCGACAAGGTATACCAGCTCGATGGTGGCGTGTTGCGATATCTGGAATCTGTATCAGCAGAAGAAAATCGTTGGGAAGGCGAGTGTTTTGTATTTGATCAACGCGTGTCCGTCACCCAGGAGTTAGATCAGGGGCGTTATCAGCAGTGCTTTGCCTGCCGGCACCCTGTATCCGAAGCTGATATGGCGTCGCATTACTTCGAGCAAGGTGTGAGCTGTCCGCATTGCTATGAACATGGCGAGGCGGAGGAAAGTGAAGATCGCAAAGCCAGCTTGCGCGAGCGTCAGAAGCAGGTTGAATTAGCCAAACGTCGGGGTATGTCCCACATCGGCCAACCGCAGAGTTGATTACAACAATGGTTGCAGATGCGTCCATACGGCGTTCAGAAGCAGCGGTTGCGCGGCTGCGGTAGGGTGGATGCCGTCGTCTTGCATCAGGTCTTCCGCCAACGCCACCTCAGACAGGAGAAACGGTACCAGCTTGGCTTGCGTAGCACTCGCCACGTCGCCAAAAACGTCATCGAACGCACTGCTATAGCGGGCGCCGTAGTTCGGTGGAATGCGCATGCCGACAATTATCGGCGTGGCGCCATGACCGCGTGCCATGTTGACCATGGCGGTGAGGTTGCGTCGGATGTTGTCGATAGGATAGCCACGCAGCCCGTCATTGCCTCCCAGTTCGATGATCACGATCGCCGGCGTATGGGTATCGAGCACGCCGCGCAGCCGCGCCCGACCTCCGCCGGTGGTCTCGCCGGATATGCTGGCGTTCACTACCGACCAAGCCTGGTCGTGTTCGGCAAGCGTCTGGTCGAGTAGATGTACCCAGCCTTGTTCGCGTTGAATACCGTATCCTGCGCTGATACTGTCCCCCAGCACCACGATAGCCTGGGCTGTATCGGCCCGGGCCGGCACACCGCCGAGCAAAAAGGGCAAAAGTAGCAGCGTTACCGCGGCGGCACCGGTTCGGGCCGAGCGGTAACCCCACAGTGAGAATTTTGAATTCATGAGTCGCACCGTTGTAAGCGCAAAGAATGTCGACAAAGTGGTTGATACAGCAGCTGGTCAGCTCGTTATCTTGGCGGGCATCGACCTGGAAATCAACGAGGGCGAAAGTGTCGCTATCGTTGGTGCTTCCGGGTCTGGCAAGACTACCTTGCTCGGCATTCTCGCGGGGCTGGATCCGGCGTCTGCCGGCACAGTGCTGCTGGTGGACGCAAATCTGACCGAGCTCGACGAAGAGGCACGTGCGTTGGTGCGCGGCGAACATGTCGGGTTCGTTTTTCAATCCTTCCAACTTCTGGGTAGTTTGACGGCTTTGGAAAATGTCATGCTGCCTGCGGAGCTGCGCGGCGAGACCCTGGCTCAGGAGCAAGCGGTTGAATTGTTGGCAAAGGTGGGGCTAGACGATCGCACCACGCACTACCCGCGGCAGCTTTCCGGTGGCGAGCAACAGAGAGTCGCCATTGCTCGTGCTTTCGCCTCTAATCCCACGGTGTTGTTCGCAGATGAACCTACCGGGAATCTGGACACGCATACCGGTGAGCGAATCATCGATCTGCTGTTTGATCTGAACAAGGAATACGGCACCACGCTGATCATGGTCACGCACGATACCCGGCTTGCTGAGCGTTGCGATCGCACTATCGCCATAGAAGCAGGGCGTATACAACCTGAGACTTCTTCCACAGGACACTAGTATGAATTTCAAACTGGTACGGCGAATGGCGATGCGCGATCTTCGCTCCGGCGAAATAGGCTTGCTGCTGGTGGCGTTGGTGGTGGCGGTGGGCACCGTTACGTCCATAAGTCTGTTCGTCGATCGCCTGCATCAGGCGCTGGTCCAGGAGTCCTCCAATTTTCTTGCCGCGGACAGGCAGATCTCGAGCTCACGCGAGATTCCTGAAGAGTTCGCGAGCACGGCTGGTGACAAGGGCATCGAAGTCGCCAGAACCATGGTGTTTCCGTCGATGGTTTTTGCCGGAGAACGCAATCAACTGGTGAGCGTCAAGGCGGTGGCGACCAATTACCCGCTTCGAGGCAAGTTGATCGTCTCCGATGTGCCGTTTGAGCGCGGCTATCCGAGCCAGGAAACCCCAGCGCAAGGTGAAGTATGGCTTGATGCCAGGTTGTTTCCAGCCCTGGGCGTTGCCCTGGGAGATCTAATTGAAGTCGGCGTGGCTCAATTCCGTATCAGCCAGGTATTGGTAACCGAGCCCGATCGGGGTGGGTCCTTTTTTGATCTGGGGCCGCGCCTGTTGATGAATATTGACGACGTACCGTCTACCGAAGTGGTGCAGCCCGGCAGTCGCATCCGCTATCGCTTGCTGTTGCGCGGCGATGAAGGCGACCTCGAAAGCCTCAAAGCTACGTTGCCGCTGGAGCCTAACTATCGCTGGGTCAGCATACGTGAAAGTAGCCCACGCATTGGCTCGGCCCTCGATCGCGCCGAGAGCTTTCTGCTGCTTGGCGGCTTGCTGGGCGTTTTACTTGCGGGCATCGCGGTGGCGTTGAGCGCGCATCGTTATGCTGCCCGGCACTATGATCACGTTGGCGTGTTGAAAACGTTAGGCGCTACGCCGTCGCAAATACTGTACGGCTTTCTCAGTATCCTGCTGCTGGTGGGTTCGGTGGCCATCGTCGGCGGGCTGGTAGCTGGTGGCGGCCTGCATCTGATCATCGTGGAACTGCTTTCGTCGTTGATCCCTGTGGCCTTACCCGCCCCGGGCCTGCGGCCGTTTGTGCTGGGTATCCTCACCGGCTTGATCTGCGCAGTTTCGTTTGCCATGCCGGCCTTCCTGCATCTGAAAAACATATCACCCATGCGCGTGATTCGACGAGATCTTGGCGTCGCCCCCGCCAGTCAGTGGATATCTTATGGCGCTGCGGTTGGCGGCAGCATCCTGTTGCTCGTATGGTACAGCCAGAGCCTGTTCCTGACGTTCTGGACCATTGTTGGTGCGGCCAGCGTGGTGCTGGTGTTCGGGAGTCTGGCTTATGTGTTACTCAAGAGCGGACGGGTTGTGGGCATGCAGGCGCGCAGCGGGTGGCGCCTGGCGTTGAGCGGGTTGCAGCGGCGCAGCCGTGCGAGTACGGCGCAGATCCTGATTTTCGGTATGGCAATCATGTTGTTGCTGGTGCTGGTACTGCTGCGTACCGCGCTGATCACGGAATGGCGATCTCAGGTCCCGGACCGAGCTGCCAATCACTTTGTAATGAACATTGCTCCCCACGAGGTGCAAGCGGTGCAGACCCTGATCGATGATCATGCGACTTCGGGCGAATTTTTGTACCCGATGATTCGCGGCCGGGTGATAGCGGTAAACGGGGTCGAATCCAACGAGCACCAGCGCTCTCTGCCACTGCGTAATGAAGAAGAAATGCGCTTGTTGTCCGAGCGCAATCTCACCTGGGTAGCCGAACAGCCAAGAGACAACGAAATCGTTGATGGCCAGTGGTGGCCGACCGATACCACTCGCGCAGAAGTTTCGTTGGAGCAGGACTACGCGGAAACCTTTGGTCTGAAAATTGGCGACGTGCTCACCTTTGATATTGGTGGTCAGCAACTTGCCGCAGATATAACAAGTGTGCGTACGCTCGAGTGGGAGAGCATGAGCCCCAATTTTTTCATCATTCTGTCGCCGCCGGTATTGCGCGATTTCCCGTCGACCTACATGACCAGCTTCTACCTCGAGCCGGAGAACAAAGCGTTTCTCAACACGCTGTTGGGAGAACATCCCACCATCACGGTGCTGGAGATCGACGCGCTGATCCGCCAGGTTCAGAACATTGTTGATAGGGTCACCCAGGCGGTGGAGCTGGTGCTCGGCCTGGTGCTGGCGAGCGGCTGTCTGGTGTTGGTGGCCAGCATTCAAGCCAGTAAGGATGCGCGCATGGCGGAACATGCGCTGGTGCGCACGCTGGGTGGAACCCGGCGGCTGATTGGCGGCTCGCTGGCCGCAGAGTTTATGGTGCTGGGCGCGTTTGCCGGCGTTGTCGCGGTGGTCGGTGCGGAAATCACCGTCGCGGTGCTGCAGGATCAGGTATTTGAATTGGACATGCAGGTGCATCCCTGGGTCTGGCCCGTAGGGCCATTGGCGGGCGCATTGATCATTACCATCGTGGGACTTCTGGGCAGCCGCAGCCTGGTGAATTCACCGCCGATGATGGTTTTGCGTGGGTTGGACTAGATGCAGGATCATCGAAAAGCACGCTACGAAAAGAACAAATGCCACAAGCGTCTGCGGCGCCTGGTCGGCCAGGCCGTAGATGACTTCAATCTCATCGAAGACGGTGACAAAGTGATGGTGTGCCTGTCAGGTGGCAAGGACTCCTATGCCATGCTGGACGTATTACGAAGCCTGCAGCAGCATGCGCCGATAGACTTCGAGCTGGTCGCGGTGAATCTGGACCAGAAGCAGCCGGGTTTCCCGGAACACGTCTTGCCTGCCTATCTCACAGCTCTGGGCGTGCCTTATGACATTCTGGTCGAGGACACTTACAGTATCGTGCAACGCTTGACCCCGGAAGGTAAGACCACTTGTCCTGTGTGCTCACGTTTGCGGCGCGGCATCCTGTACAGGCACGCGACGGAGATCTCCGCGACTAAGATAGCCTTGGGACATCACATGGACGATGTGGTGGAGACGTTGTTCCTGAATATGTTCTACGGGGGCCGCATGAAGGCGATGCCACCCAAGTTGAAGAGTGACGATGGCAGCAACCTGGTGATCCGCCCCTTGTACTATTGCCGGGAAGCGCTAGTTGCCGAATGGTCTGCGTACGCGGAGCATCCCATCATTCCCTGTAACCTGTGCGGCTCCCAGGAAAATCTGCAACGGCAGGCGATCAAGGCCATGCTCACGCAGTGGGATGAGCAGCAGCCAGGGCGGGTGGAGAACATTGCCCGCAGTATCGCGCACCTGACCCCGTCGCATCTGGCCGATCATAATTTGTTCGATTTTCAAGGGCTGGGCGCAGACGAGCTACAGGAAGAATTGATTCACATCCGCCAGGTCACGTAACGCAAGAGGTATGGTGACGCGCTCGCTTAAGCGTTGTGCGCGTCGAAGTCCGAAGCACGAAACTTGACTTCGTCGCTGGCCAACGCTTCTGCAGATTCCAACACTTCAGCCAGGGCGACTTCGAAGCTTTGCGCCAGGCCGAGCAGGTTCTGGGTTTCGCCTTTCGCCAGTGCGAGTTCCAGGGTCTTGGCAGCGTCTTTCAATCGCTTGGCGCCAAAGCTCCCTGCAACCCCGTGCAGATTGTGCGCCAGGCGCTCCGCGTCTTCGTAATTCTTCATGCCGACGTACTCACGGACCTTGGGTCCGGCGTCGCCATAGTAGCGGCCGAAGTCGCCCATGAGCTTATTCATCAAGCGCACGTTGCCGTTGTGGTTCTTGATTGCTTCGCCCAGGTCGATACCCGCGACCCGCTGGGGGTCGAATTCGAAAGGTGTATCAGCCGCTTCTTCTGCGGTCTGGTCCGTCGCGCGACGCCGAAGTTGCTGTTCGCTCAGCGGCAATACTTCTTCCAACGCATGCACCAGCGTATCGAAATCGATGGGCTTGGTGACGTAGTCGTTGCAACCGGCTTCCAGCGCGGCAGCTTTGCGCTCGCTCAGCGCGTCCGCCGAAACTGCAATGATAGGCAGGGTCAGGCCCTGTTCGCGCAAGGTTGCAGTTGCCTCCAGACCGTCGATCTGCGGCATGTGGATGTCCATGAGTATTGCGTCGTAGTCACCTTCTACTGCGGCGTTGATGGCCTCGCGTCCAGTTTGTGCGATGTCGACCTTGGCTCCGGAGCGCTGCAGGAACTCCAGCGCCAACTGCTGGTTGATCGGATTATCTTCGGCAACCAGAATGCGTTTGTCGCGCAGGATCGATGAGGCCCCAAGGCGTCGTCTCACTGGCCCCTCGTCGCTGATACTGGAGGCGTCGGGAACCGTGCACATGACGTTGAACGTGAACTCACTGCCGAGGCCGGGCGTTGAGGAGACCGCGATATCACCTCCCATGACCTCCACCAGCCTTTTGCATATCGTCAGGCCCAGGCCAGTGCCGCCGTAACGACGAGTGGTAGACGACTCAGCCTGCTCGAATGAATCGAACAGGCGCGCCGCCTGTTCGGCTTCGATGCCGATGCCGGTATCGCGCACGTGAAAAGCCAGCTCCAGTTGCGCGCCGGTGTGCTCGACAACTTCAGCCTCGATGTTGATCTCACCCTGCTTCGTGAACTTAACCGCATTGCCGATCAGATTTACCAGCACCTGCTGCAACCGCAGCGAGTCGCCCAACAAGGCGCCGTTCGCTGGGAACTCCGGGTGATCCTGGGTATGGTCGGTAATTCTGAATGTCAATCCTTTACGGCGCATGTCCGTGCGGAACAGTCGCTCCACCTCGCTGAGGGTATCCGCAAGGCGAAATGGTCTTATTTCCAAGGTGAGTTTTCCGGCCTCGATCTTGGAAAAATCCAATACGTCGCTGACTAGAGAGAGCAGGTTTTCGCCTGCGTTACGGATACTGGTGAGATATTCGTGTTGCTTGCGATCCAGGGAGGTGTCCAGGGTTAATTTGGAAAACCCCACGATGGCGTTCATCGGCGTACGGATTTCGTGGCTCATGTTGGCGAGAAATTCGCTTTTCGCCAGAGTCGCCGCTTCGGCGATCTGGCGTTGTTGGTCTGCCTGGTCGCGTTCCATGCGCTCGGAGATGTCAAACAGCGAGCCGTCGATATGATCGCCATTGTCCGGGTCGACGGTCAGCCGCGCGGTCAATGCCATCCAGAAAATCTTTCCTGTTCGGGTCAGACCCTGGGCTTCGAAGCCGGTGACCTGTTGGTTGTTTTCCAGCTCCGACAGAAAGCGCTGGGCGTGCTCGCTGTTCAGGAATACCCGCTCGATGAGGTCTCTGTATTCCAGTAACAGGTCCTGGGTGCTGTCGAATTCAAGAATCTTGGCGAGTGTTGGATTCGCGCTCAACAGCTGCCCCTCGCCGTTAATGCGGAACAGGCCTTCGATAGCGCTGTCGTACAGCGTTCGATATTCGTCTCTGGCGCTCTGTAGATCCGCGTACAAGCGGGCATTTTCGATACTGATGGCGGCTTGTGACGCCAACAGCGCCAACACTTCTACCCGCTGTGCGGTGAACACGCCGGTCAGCCAACGATGCTCCACGTAAAGTACCCCGGTCACTTCACCGCGATGGATGATTGGCAGGCACAATACCGACAGCGGCTGCATGCGCTTGATGTAGTCGTCCTGGGTAAAGACGTCCTCCTGAGTGGCATCCGCCAACACCAGGGATTTGTTAGTGCGAACCACAAAATTCACCACCGAAACGGGAATGTCGTCGCTGGCTTCCAAGGGCTCCGGCGGTGACAACCGACGCGTAGTGCCGCCGTCGACACCAGCAATGGCTTCAACGTGCAGGCGTCCGTCGGTGCGCAGCAACATGCAGGCTTTTTGTGCACCCGCATGCTCCAATGCCAGACGCAACAATTTGGTCAACACGCGGTCGAGAACGATCTCGCCGGATATGGCTTGCGCGGCTCTCAATACGGTAGTGGTATCCAGTACGCGGTTGCTGAATTCCGAGCTCTCGACGCTGTTCTGATGGGTTTGAAAGTCGCGCAGCGTGAGCTCTGTAAGATCCCCGACCGAAAGCTCAGCGGTAGATTGCGGGTCGGGATAGCGATCATTCGCCAATCCCGGCAGTTGGCGTTCCAACTGATTCGCCTTGGCCAGCGCACCCCAACGCACGTATGCGTGATGCGCATTGCGTGAGAAAAGATTAGTGAAGTCGACCCTGCCTTCGGTTTCGCACAGCCGCGCCGCCAGTTCATAGGCTAGGGCTTCGTCATTGGCGTAGCCAAGGCGGCGTGCGGCTTCTGCCGCTCGTTCCCAGCGCTCTAATGCCAGACTGGACTTCTCCTGCACGCGCGCGAGTTCTCCTTCGAGAATGTAGAGCTTGGGCTCGGCGAACGTTGCACCACGCCTGGCGGCGCGCCGCAGAGTGTCCACAGACGCGGTCAATGTGTCGCGTTGCTGCGGCTCGTTACGAGTCGATATCAGGCCGCAACACAAGGCATAGATTGAGTGCAGGGGAGAGACGCGGATATATTTTTCGTGTTCGTCGGCCAGATCCGCAACCGCTTTGGCTCCCGTGTAGTCGTTGAACAGCACGGCATAGTACAAACGCAATGTATACACGCAGGCCTGCGCCAAACGGTCATCGCCGCTGCTGATAGTGCGCGCGCCTTCGTGAACCTGACCGTCCTCGATGGGTTGCGCTAACAAGCTCGCTACGATCTGCAACACGAAGTATTGAATGTTGACACCGGTAATGTGGCGATACTGATTTACCTGATCTATCTGTTCACCGATAGCTCGCTTCAATGATCCGAGTTCCAGGCCTCGGATCAGACCATTGATCGCGTAGAATGTGCCGGCGCTGGCGGCGAACTCATAATCGTGCATTGCCATAGCACGATCGGAAGAATCCACCAGGCTGCGAATGGTCTGGTCAAAGCTTCCGAACCAGGGATCGATCAAGCCGCTCACGGTGACCAGGGCTCGCTCGGCGAAAGCATCGTTGGGAAAACAATCGGCGATGGCGCGCGCTTGCCGGGCAAGGCTCTGAGCGCGCAATGGCTGGTTGTGCACCAATGCGGTAGCCGCGCTTGCAGCGAAGGCAAAAGCTACCTCGCCGCTATAACCGGCTTTGCGTGCCCTCTGCACGATCAGGGCGTTCATGCCGCCATCACCCGTGGTGCCCAGGTGAAATCTGGCGTGGGTGAGATATCCAGACAGCTTTGCTGCCTGCATGAGAGATGCGTCATGCATTTTCGGCAACGGGTCAATGAGTGCTGGAACTCGTACCAGGCGCGCTATTGGGGCAAAGCGTTCCGCGATTGACCGGGCCATCTCGAGCATGCGTTTACCGCGTGAAGCTCTCGTATCTGGCAGACCGAGGCGTTGCAGGCTGGCCTGAGCCAGTTCTACCACTTCGGGCAGACGGTTCCTTACCATGGCTGCACGTAACCGGGTTTCCATGAACGCGCTGCTGTCGGGTGCTGTGTGCTGGATGTTTTCGAGTTGATCGAAGTCACCGCACAGGAATGCAGCCAGGGCTGCGCACTCAACCAACTCAAGATGCAGCGCGACGCTGGCTGCGTCGTGTAGCAGTGCCAGGCCGGTGCGTGAAAACTTGTACGCGAGCTGAAAATTATTGGCCTGCAAAGACTGTCGGGCCGCCAACAGATTACGATGCGCGACTTCCTGGCGTAGCTCAGACGCGGTATCAATGGGATTGGTCGCGGCGTTGAAGTGGTGTGCGATCTCTAGATTCGTATGCTCAGGAGAGTGCCGGGCGTGACCAGGTAGCGGTTTCGCTAGCGCACGGGCGAGGGCCAGGTGCAAAGTGTCCTTTACGTCATCGGGCGTGCGTGCGTACAAACTCGCGCGGATGCGCGGATGAGAAAACTGATAGCAACCGTCTCCGGTCATGGCAATCACGCCGAGACTGATGGCCGGTCGTAGCCGTTTGGCGAGTTCCGCTGGGTCTGTATCGACCACCCGCGCGACCAGCGAAGTTTCGAAAACTTCACCGCAGCATGCACCGGCGCACAGCGGAGCACGGGCGTCCGGGGGTAGTTCGTCGAGCAGGCTGTTGATACGCTCGGCGGAATTGCTGTTGAAAAAGTAGCGGCGCACCTCGTCGATGTCCCAGATCCATTGTCCGGCCTGTCGGTCAAAGCTGATGTGCTCAGCCTGATGCAGCTCCTGAATCAGTTCGTGTACGAACGCAGGCACGCCGTCGGTCTTGACTTGTACTTCCGCCGCCAGCTCGCGGACCTTTGCGGTGGAATGATTGAGCATGTCCGCAAGCAGGTCGCGGACATCGGCAGTGTCCAGCAGCTGCATCGGCAGGAAGGTGGTTTTGGTCGCGATGCGGGGCTCCGCGAACGGCGCTTTATTCAATTCTTCGAAACAGAAGATGACCAATATGCCGCGGTGGCGGATACATTGTTCGATAACAGCAGTGATACATTCCGTAGGTAGGATATGTGCATTCTCGATCACTGCGATCACGCTCATCGGCTTTATGCAATCCAGAAGTTCGCCGACGCCTCTACTGGGCAATCCCGCGCGACGCAGGGTGGGTGTGATCACGCTGGCTAACTCAGGAAGATGTTGCGCCAGCGCCGCGAGATGAGGCGATTTACTGGCTCCCAGGCGTTGCAGAATGCTGTCGCTGTGCTGCTCGGACATTGACAGTAATTGGCGCAGCATCGGTCGCAACAATTCAATCCACAGGGTATCGGTGTCAGTGAGTTCGACGTAGGTACTGTCCGCGGTGCTGGTCAGGCCATTGAGCGATTTGGCTTGCCGCAGTACTTCTTCGCTGAAGGCCGATTTGCCCATGCCGTCGGCGCCTGAAACGCCAACGAAAAGCAGTTCACCCTGTTTGGTCCGCTCCAGAATGTCGGCGATGGTGGCAAGACTTGCATCGCGCCCGTAGAGCTTTTTCGGGATTGCGAGCTGTTCCTTGCGATCTGTGCGGCCCAAGGTAAATGGCAGCACGTTGGTAAGCTGTGATGCTTTGACCAGATCATCATAGACTCCGGATGCGCTCTGGTAGCGATTTTCCGGTTGCTTCGACAATAGTTTCGCTATCATCTCTCCAAGCCACGGGGGTAGATTGCGAACTTCGTCGGTAATGGGAGTGGGCGTGCTCGCGATGTGGGCGTGGATGAGCTCGAGAGGATCCTGTTGCGCGAACGGCGGATGCCCTGCGAACAGCTCATACAGCGTGCAACCCAACGAATACAGGTCGGTTCGATAGTCCACGACGCGGTTTACCCGGCCGGTCTGTTCTGGCGAGATGTAGGGCAGCGTCCCGGACAGTCCAACTGCCTGATCCGTTGACGAAGCCTGTTCAGCCACTGGCAATATGTGTGCTGCGAAAGTTGCAAGTCCAAAATCGATGAGCTTCACGTGCAGCCCAACCGTGGCATCGTCGTCTGCCAGCACCAATATATTCGCAGGGTTCAAGTCGCGGTGGATGACACCTTCGTCGTGAATGGATTGCAGGGCCAGTGAAATCTGTTGGGCGAGCTGTAGGCGTTGCTCGTGGGACAGTTCGTTGTTGCGCAGAAAGTCCCGCAGCGACATGCCGCCATCATCTTCAAACGTGATGCTCTGCTGTTGATCGTCGTAGGCGAGCGCCTGACATACATAGGCGCTGGTGAGGGACTGGTTCAGATCGAACTCGCGCTGGTAACGCGCTATCGCACCCGGCGTGCGAGCTTGCTGCTTGAGGGATTTCGTGACGGCCGCACGGCCTTGCCATTCGTTGCGAACGACAAGGGTGGTACTGCTTTCATAGATCGTTTGATCCACGCGCTCCCCCAGCCGACCTGATTTTCCGAACTTGCCGACGATAAATGGCGTTAAGCCACCTCGGGTGTGAACAGATAACCGGTGCCATGAATGGTCGCAATGATCTTGGCGTTCGCCGCGCGCTCACCAAGTTTCTTGCGCAATTGTCCCACCAATACATCGATGTAGCGATCATCCGGAAACCATTCACGATTGCGGATGCGGTTCATGAGCTGGTCACGGTTCATCACTTCGCCTGCCTGCTCCATGAAGGCGAGCAGCAATTGATATTCCCCGGCCGAAAGTTGCACAGGTTCACCATCCGGAGAGGTGAGTTCCCGCTTGTTCAAGTCCAGACCCCAGCCGTCGAATGAACGGATGTGGTTGCGCCGGCGTTGTCGCTGCTGCATTTGCACACGGCGTATCAGGTTGCGCGCACGGCTCAACAGTTCGCGGGGATCGAATGGCTTGGTGACATAGTCGTCTGCGCCGCTTTCCAGGCCCAGAATACGATCTATCTGTTCCTGTTTGCTCGTGACCAGGATAATGCCAATGTCAGAATTGGCGCGGATTTCCCTGGTCAGGGTCAAACCGTCTTTTCCGGGCAGCTTGATGTCCAGCAGCACTAGAATAACGTCTGTTTCGTCGACTAGTTTCTGCACCTCATCACCGGTGCCGGTGGAAGAGACGCGAAAACCTTCTTCTTCGAAATACGACACGAGCTGTTCGCGCGTAATGGGTTCGTCTTCGACGACTAAAATATGGTCCGATTCACTCATAGTTCCCAGTCCTATTGGAACAGTTACGGGCATTCTTGCAGTGGATTAGTAACGCATTAAGCACCGAAAAACACAAGCAAACCGCGCGTTTGAGCGCTCAGGATGCGCACTTGTTCACATCCTGACGGCACAATATGCTGCCAGCTTGACGACTTGAGAAAAGCCATGCTGGTCATCGCTGCAACCGATCTTTCCGAACAGGCGCTGCTGGGCGTTATCGACGCCTTCGTGCTCCGCGAAGGTACCGACTACGGCCATCGCGACATCAGTCTCGATGAGAAGCGGGACCGGGTCATGCAACTGTTGCAGGCAGGTAAGGCCGAAATCCAATTTCATCCGGAGACCGACTTCATCACCATTGAAATGCGCTAGTTGGTCATCCCCCGCGCTACCGCCTGTGGGTTCCCGCAGGCAGTGTGACAAGCATCCCACTACGCCGTCGGCAAAGGTGATGCAGTTCGCGTCAGACGTTTCACCGATCGCGTAAATTTACGGCTCGCATGGTGTTGGATCACCTCCGATCGTCACCAAATGGATTTGTTCTCACTACACACGGAGTTTGGAAATGAGAAAATTGGTAAGTAAAACGCTCAAGCAGATTGCTCTGGGCGGTGCTTTAGCGGCGATCGCAACCAGCGGGTTTGCTGCTAATCAGGGAACGCCAGGATTTACATCGACTGGTGATCTGCTCATAACATTGGATGTCGCGGAAGAGATGCAGATTTCCAGTCTCATCGACATGCCGTTCGGAACGTTTGCTGGTGCAGACCAGACGTTGACCTCACCAGCCTGCATATACCGCAGTGGTGGAAGCCAGCTGTATGACATCACGGCCACGGGCAGTGGCGTCGGTGGTGCGTTCGTGATTTCCGGCGGAGGCTTCACGATTCCTTATGCTGTGGATTACACCGACGACAATACCAACACCAATGCCATGGCCCCGGGCACACCTTGGGGTGGAACTGGGACCGATACGGATGCCGCTTGCGCGAACACAGGTGACAATGGAAGTATTGACGTCACGATTACCGCGGCAAATGCTTCTGCGGTACCCCAGGGTGCGTACGCAGGAACGTTGACGCTGCTTGTAGCCCCTCGCTAGAGAGTTCTGCACGATCAAGGGCCGAAGATGCTTGCATCTTCGGCCTTTTTTATGGGAATCGTGCGTAGCAGGGGAAATTTAGCTAGGCTTGGGCCATGCGAGGAACCCGCCCGCTACTGAGCGCGCTATATGTAATTCTTGGCCTCGTGAGCGTTAGCGCCCACGCGGCTACGATGCAAATCGTCGATCTGGAAGATGTCGATTTCGGGCAGGTGCAGACGACGGCGACGAAACTTGAACAGCGCCTGCGCTTTTGCGTGGTGTCTGACCCTGCAGGCCCATACCAGATTTCCGCTTACGGCAGCGGGCCAGGGGGGGCGTTTGTCCTGTCAGTGCCTGGCCTAGCGACCACCATCGGGTTTGACGCCTTTATCAGTAAGCAACGCGGCAGACCAGGGGATCCATTGGTGCCAGGTGTTCCGGTCACAGGTCTGTCGGCGAAACCGCGCCTGCGCAATGGGCGCTGTCACCCACCGTATGTGAATCTTTTAATTGATATCAACGAGAACGATCTGAGTGCGGCGCCGGGCGGCAGATACGCGGCGATCCTGCAGATCACGGTTGCGCCTGAGTAGGTGCACACACGACGGTATCGAGCACTGCCAGATTCTGCTCGACATAGAGCTCCGGCAGCGCTATTTCGCAGGCGCCGCCGTCGGCCAACTCAAGGTGTAGCGCGTCGCGGGTTTTAACCTCGATCTGGAACCAGCCGAATGCGTCGGTAAACGCCAAGCCTTCCGCATTTTCGAATTTCGCCTTCTTGAGTGGTGAGCCATCGGGCCCGACGGCCTGGCCCACGAGGACTGTAATTTCGTATGCTTTGAAAGTTAGAGTGTCGACGTTTCCTGGGTAGACAGTGACGTCTTTTTCATTCTCGTCAAAGTCCACAATATTGCTGCCCCTGGGACGCACTTTGATTCGATAGGTGTCATAAGGTTTCACAGAGATGACGCTGGGTACGTTTGCCCGGGCCCTGCCCACTATCCTGCCGTCCAGATAGACGTCAAACTCGCCGGCTACGTCGCCCCCGACCTGAATGACGATGGCGCCGGCTTCATTGCGGCCCGCGCCTAATGAAACTCGTTCTTTGGACGTCACCACGGTCATGGTGTTGTTCAATGCGTAAAACATTTCAGCTTTGGAATCTCTACGCTGCAGCCCAACTTCGAATTCGGAGCCCGTGTAGCGTTCGGAAGCGAATCGCGCCCCTAGATTGGAGCGATTGTCGTCATGGTTCATGAACAGTGAGCGCCCGTATTGCCCAACTCGTTCGGATTTGTGGCGGGTGTTCCAGCGCCCATCTGCCAAAAATCCCAGTTCGTTGCCGTCTGTCTTGCTGTGTGTGCTCTGAATATTGGGTGACAACGTGGCCGAGTCGGCGCCGTTAAACCAGCGGAACGTGAACCCTGATCGTATCCAGCTCTGGTCCTCGCTGTAGTTGCCCTCCAGACGGAAGTCTGCCCGCACGCCGAATCTCGTGAACAGCGGCCCGAAGTAGGCGAACCCGATGCCGCTCTCCTGGGAAAGTTCTCGGTTATTAAAGAGGGCACGCAGGTAAAACCGCCCATGTCCCAGCGGAAATGCAACGGATGCGCTGCCCTGAATAAAGCTCGATCGTAGCAGGCGAAACTCGTCGTACTGGTATGGGTCGGTAGGGTCCGTCTCGACCTGACGCACATCTACGTGGGCACTCAACCCCTGGTGCGTATACGAAGCGCGCAAAGAATATCCCAGATCTCCCTGGGTACTGAGCATCGCCCCGGCATAGAGCCTTAGCTTCGACGTCAGGTAATGCAGGCCGCTTTGGATCAGGATCCGCTCGTCTACGTAGGACGCTTCGTTTTCCAGCGATAGGTTCTCGCGCAGGCGATGGCTGCTGCCTGTGCGCACCCACAACTCACCCAGCGAGTGCGGAGTTGCATGGCTCTGGTTATCGACAATGGTCCCGGCTTCAAGATGGTACTGTGGCTCACCCATGGGCGGCATGCCGATGCTGCGCACGAAAAATTGCGTCTGAGATTGCACGTTGCCGCTCAGCCCGGTGATCTTGAGGATGACCTCGTAGGCGCCCGAAGGGTAGCGAGATGTGTCCAGTTCATGGTTGCCGGCATCGAGAAAACGCGAGTCGATGAACTCGGCGCCACGAAAGACGTCTATGCGGCTGCGCTCGCTGAGAAATAGATATAGCGGTGTGGCTGAAGCGTCGTCCACATCCGCACGTGTTTTCAGTGAAGAGGCTGCTCTGAATCCCACGACATCGAGGTCTTCGAAGAACGCCGAACCGCCACTGAACGACCTGAAGCTCCCGACTTCGTATTCGATGTCTTTAGCGTCTCTCTGCCATGAAATCTCATACAACGAAGCTCCGCTATCGGAGACGCCGTAACGGGATCTGATGCGCGATTTTTTGTAGGCCAGAATGCTTTCGCTGCCCAGATGGTGGCGTCGCTCGTCGCCCATGCCGGACATGTTCAGACGCAGGTTGTGCAGACTCGAACGGCCGGTTTGTGGCGAAGGCAGATATTTGTCCCGTTCCAGCTCGTGGATCAACAACTCATGATGCGAAATAAAAAGATCCAGGCGATGTGTAGATTCGTCAAACATGACCGCAGTAACTTCGGGCGAGAGCTTCCCGCATTGGTTGCGTGTGCGTGTGTTACAAAGGCTTCCCGCGTTGCTTGGCAGCCGACCGCTCAAGTGCGCAGCCAGTTTATTGATGTCCTTGACGTTTGGAATCTGGCTGACGACCATGAAGGGATCATCCATCTTCACATGGGTCATGTCGTAATCGACCCAACCTGAAGTGAGGATAACGCCGCCGTAGTAGATATCTGCCTGGGTTCGATGGGTGGCGGCGAGCGATTCGAAGCCAGCGGGAATAGACGGGTCGATTTTGAGCGACGTGTCGGTGCTGGCTTCGGCACCCGATGAACTGGCTGCAATCAGTACGACGCATGCAGACGCCAAAGCGCGCATCGCGATCGAATGCATAAACGTTGATTTAGAGCGGTCCTTGCTCATCTGCAACTCTTGCGGCGAGATCTAACCGCTAGGGGTAGGTCTCGATGGAATGTCGAGTTCCGACGCTTTGATAAAAGGTCACTGGCTGGTCGTAAGGCAGCTCAACTTCCCAGCTGTTTCCGGGATAGAGCCGTTTCCCCGGCAGGGGCTCGCAATCCGGTTCTTTCTGTTCTGGATGTGCGCATTGAAAGCCTTCGCGCAGCAGCACGTTTGTATTGCCGGTGTTTACCAGGCGCAGTCGTTGGCCGACCCTTTTGGCTTCGACCACCGGTTTGGAATCGCTTGGATACACGATTGCCAGGATCTCATAGCCCACCATGATCTTCAGGCCGCTGGTTTCACCTTCTAAACCGGCGATCACTGGTTTTGCGGCGACCCGATAGACGCGCTCTTCCAGGGCATCGCCGAGTCTCACCATACGAACCACCTTGGTTGCGCCAGGCGGAATCACCAATCGGTTTGGTGTGACCAGCAGCCCGGCTTCTTTAGGGTTGACGATGGGCGCTCGGTTTTCGGTAACCTCTCCGGGCGAGAGCACGGTCTTGGGCTCGATCTCGACATACAGAGGGGTGTCTCCGGGATTAAATATCTCGAGATCTTCGCGCGCAGCACCGCCGGGCTCAAAATGAAATATGACGTTGTTGAGTTCCATCGACGCCAGGCCGGGTAGGCTCAAGCTGAGCATCACGCTGCCGAGCAGGATTGCGTATATCCGCTTCATATGACTGTGTTCCTTTACAGTTCTTGGCGCGCCTTCGAAACGTGCCTTAGTTTTTCGTCCGCAGGGCTCATCCCCACGTAACACACAATTCTAAAGTGACCACGCAACCGAAATGTGGACTAGTTCACACATTTGTCTGTGCAGAAAATCTGGTAGTATAGCCGCGCTTTTTGCGGGGCCAGTCGGCCCGTCCACTGGCCGATAGGGCATTCCCTGATGAAGAAAAATGCAATGACATGTCTACTGCGCTACTTGGCGTTTACGCTGTTGCTGGCACCGTACAATGTTCAAGCTGTGGAAGAAACGATAGCTATAGAAGAGATCCTCGTCGTGTCCGGCCGCACCGAGCAGTCGGTGATGGACGTACCGGCGGCGGTGGGCGTTGTGGACCAGGCCGATATACAACAGGGTCGACAACTGCTGGGGCTGGACGAATCACTGAATCGCGTCCCAGGCGTATTTTCCCAGAACCGTTATAACTTCGCCCAGGACTTGCGTGTTTCGGTGCGAGGATTTGGCGCGCGTGCCAACTTCGGCATACGCGGGTTAAAGATATATGTTGACGATATTCCCGCTACCACCGCGGATGGACAGAGCGGCGTCGACGACATCGATCTGGGATCGCTGCAACGCATAGAGGTGACCCGCGGTCCGTCTGCATCCCTGTATGGTGCGTCCGCTGGCGGGGTTTTGAATCTATTCAGCGAAGATGGCGGTGAGCCTTCCTTCGTCGAAGCGCATGCGACCGTGGGCGAGGACGGCCAGCGCAGGTACCAGCTGAAAGGCGCCGGGCAGCATGGCAGGCTCGCCCACCTGGTGAGTCTCACCGACTTGAGTTATGACGGCTATCGTGACCATGCCGAGGTGGAGTCGACGCTCCTCAATAGCAAATTCCGTTACAGCTTTGATGACGGTGGCGAGCTCACGTTCATAGTCAATTTTGTCGATTCGCCCACGGCGGACGATGCGGGCGCCATTACCGCGGCTCAAGTGGATGCCGATCCGACCCAGGCGCAACCAAGAAATTTGAGTTCCAATGCGGGTGAGGAGCTCGATCAGCAGAAGTTAGGTTGGGTGTATCGGCGCGGCTTTGGGGACGGGCATGAATTCAAGCTGCGCAACTATTACGTATGGCGTGATTTTGAGGCATTCCTGCCCATCGGCACGCATATTCCATTCGTTTCCGACGATGGTGTGGTTGAATTCGACCGTTTCTTTTATGGCGGCGGATTTCAAGTGCTGTTCAACGGCGAGCTGTTCGGCCGGCCCAGCCAGACGATTGTCGGCGTCGACATCGACCGGCAGGAAGATGATCGACAGCGCTTTTTGAACAATGCCGGTAGTAAGGGCGCGCTCGCCTTTGATCAGGTGGAAGAGGCGGAGTCGTATGGTGTGTTTCTGCGCAACGAGCTTGCCGTCACCGACCGTTTGACATTCATCATCGGCCTGCGTTACGACGATGTTGAGCTCAGCGTAGACGACAAATTCCTCGCTAACGACGATCAGTCAAGCGAATTGGATTTCGATGAGGTCAGCCCGATGGCGGGCATGGTCTGGGCTGTGAGAGACGATCTCAGTGTGTATGCCAACTACAGCACGTCGTTTGAAACACCTACGTTTACCGAGCTCGCCGCCCCGGCGCGCAGCTTGTCGGTTGGGCTCGGCGGGTTCAACAATGTGTCTGCCCAGGAAGCGCGCAGCTTCGAAGTGGGGGTCAAATCGAGCTTGTGGGGCAATCGTTTGTATGTCGACGCCGCACTGTACAGCATGGACGTCGACGATGAGATCACCAACGTCGAGAACATAGGCAACCGATCTACGTTCGAGAATGCGGACACCGAGCGAAAAGGCGTCGAGTTGACCGCTATTGCCCAGCTGAGCGAAACGGTGCGGGTCAGTCTTGCGTATACGTATTCTGATTTTGAGTTCGATAGCTTTGCCTCTAATCCTGCATTTGTAGGGAATGATCTGCCCGGTCTTCCCGAGCAGCAGTTCTATGCTGAAGTGGCGTACCGGCCACACTCTGGCTTGTATGCTGTGGCGGACGTTCTGTACGTTGACGACTTGCACGCCAACAACGCGAATTCCGTAGTAACGGATTCATCGGTGGTGGCGAATGTGCGTGCAGGGTTTGTATCGAATCATGGCAGTTGGCAGATCACGCCGTTTGTCGGCGTAAACAATCTGTTTGATGAGGAATACTTGAGTAATGTGCGCATCAACGGTTTTGGAGGGCGCTTGTTCGAGCCTGGCCCGGAGCTGAATTTTTATGGCGGCATCAGCGTCCGCCGGGTCACGCGTTAGTTCATGGACAAGGTCGATATAGAGATCGGCCCGCGCGGATCTCTGGAACTGCTCTCGCAAAGGGAGATTGAAGCGCTCACGGTGGGGGCGCGTCACGATCAGATTCAGGAACTGTTTCGTCGCTGCGCGCTGGCCGTATTGAACACCGGCAACGAGACTGATGATGCGGCTGCGATTTTCGACGCGTATGCAGATTTTTCCATTGAAGTGGTAAAACGCACCCGTGGGTTGCAGCTGAAAATCCGCAACGCGCCAGCCAGTGCTCTGGTAGACAACCGCATGCTCGAAGGCATCCGCCAGCACCTGTTCGCGGTTTTACGCGATGTCATTTACATCGGCACGGAGATCAGTGACGCGCTTCGCTATGATCTGGGCACCCCCAGCGGCATCACGGATGCGGTGTTCCAGATTCTCAAGCACGCCCGGGTCATGGAACCAGGCATGCGACCGAATCTCGTGGTGTGTTGGGGTGGGCACTCGATCGGCCGGGACGAGTATGACTACACCAAGGATGTGGGCTATCACCTCGGTTTGCGGCGCCTCGATATCTGCACAGGTTGCGGCCCCGGGGCCATGAAAGGGCCAATGAAGGGCGCCTCGGTCGGTCACTCCAAACAACGGGTTAGCGGCGGCCGTTTCGTTGGCCTTTCGGAACCCGGAATCATCGCCGCGGAGCCACCCAACCCCATCGTCAATCACCTGGTGGTGCTCCCTGACATTGAAAAGCGCTTGGAGGCGTTTGTCAGGCTTGGGCATGGCATCGTGATTTTTCCAGGTGGCGCAGGCACCGCGGAGGAAATTCTGTACCTGATGGGCATTCTGCTGGATCCGCAAAATGCGCGCGTGCATCTGCCGGTTGTTTTTACCGGCCCTCCGGAGAGTGCAGCGTACTTCGCCGAAATGGACCGCTTTCTGCGCTTGCTGTTCGGCGATGCCGTGAACGGCAAGTACGAGGTCATCGTTAACGACGCGCAACGGGTGGGCCAGTACATGAGCGAGCAGATCAGAAAGGTGCGACAGTCGCGGCGCAAATCCGGGGACGCATACTATTTCAATTGGTTGCTGCATGTTCCCCATGCTCACCAGGTCCCATTCGAGGTGACGCATGCGAGCGTCGCTGCGCTCAACCTGGCGCGCGATCAACCCATTGCCGATCTCGCGGTGGAAGTACGCCGCGCGTTTTCTGCCATCGTGACTGGCAACGTAAAAGATCCCGGAATACGGATGATCAAGCAACACGGCTTACTACAGCTACATGCCGACCGGGAGATTACTGATGCTCTGGATGCCTTGCTGGTGAGCTTTGCCGCGCAGGGACGCATGCGCCTGATTGGCAAGTACACGCCGTGCTACGAAGTGATTGCTGCGGCTTGATTGGATCGGCCAGGTGCTAAATCTTTCAGATCTGGTGTGTCGGCGAGACGAACGACAGTTGTTCGCACCACTCTCGCTGCATGCCGAGGCCGGCGATTGTATCGAGCTGCGCGGCCCGAACGGTGCGGGCAAGACCACCTTGCTGCGCACGCTGGCGGGGCTTCACTCGCAGTTCGACGGCGCTTTCGCGTGCGCCGAGTTCTTGTTTCAAGGCCATCGCATGGGCCTCGACGAGCTGATGACGCCCATTGAAAATCTCCGCTGGTATGGCGATCTAGAGGGCGTACGTCTGGATGATGCGGCGCTGCGCGAAGCAATCGGCAGGGTCGCAATGGCGCGGGCGGCGTTTAACCTGTGCCAACGCCTTTCTCAAGGCCAACAGCGTCGAGTGTGTATGGCGCGATGGTTGCTGAGCAGCGCCAGCACCTGGTTGTTGGACGAGCCCTATACGTCGCTGGACGCTGATGGCCAGCAACTGCTCAACGAGCTGTTACAGCTGCATTGCGACAAAGGCGGCATAGTGCTGGCCGCCACGCACACTCCTTTGCGCATCAGCAATTCGCGCGTGCTGGAGATTGAGCCGGCCGGGGAAGACGCCCGATGAACCTCACCGGGCTATTGTCGCGGGAATGGCGAGCCCTCGTTCGAAATCGGGGGGCGGTGCTGAATCCCATGGCTTTTTTGTTTCTTGCGGTCATGCTGTTTGCTGTGGGCAGTCCGGTATCAGATAATGAGACTGCTCGTTACGGCGGAGCGATGTTGTGGTTGATTGTGCTGTTGACCAACATGCTCTCGCTGGACAGTTTGTTCCGGCGGGATTTTGACAATGGCGTGTTGGAGCAGGTGCTGAGCACCGCCCAGGCGCCGTTTATGGTGGTATTGATCCGGGTGCTCGTGCAATGGCTGGGGACGGGACTTCTGATAACGCTGCTGGCGCCGCTGCTGTGCCTGTTACTTGGATTGCCGAGCGAAGCCATTTTTACCAGTATGCTGGCATTGTTGCTGGGAACGCCGGCGTTGAGCCTGCTGGGTGCGGTCGGCGCGGCAATGACCGTTGGTTTCAGCCGCGGGGGTATACTGCTAGGTCTGCTGGTGTTGCCATTGTTTCTGCCCGTGCTTGTATTTGGTGCGAGCGCGATTAACCAGGCTGTGCTGCATATGGACGCTACGGCGCCGCTGGCGTGGTTGGCCTTCATCAGCATGCTGGCTTTGAGCGTGGGCCCGCTCGCCGCTACCCTCGGCCTCAAAATCAGCCTGCAGTTGCAGTAACGAAAGGAACGGAAGGTCAAGAGAGTTGAACGATACATGGGGCTGAAAGAGTTCTGGCACAAGCTCGGATCACCACGCTGGTTTTACCAGATCTCACTGCCGTGGGTGGTCGGTTTCGGGCTGGCCGCGCTCGTGTTGCTGGCGGTTGGCTTCGTGTGGGCCCTGGCCTTTGCACCGCCGGATTATCAGCAGGGCAATAGCTTTCGCATCATGTATGTGCATGTGCCCGCGGCGATGGCGGCGCAAAGCTTATACATAGGCATGGGCGTAGCGGGATTTGTGCTTTTTGTATGGCGCATGAAACTCGCGGATGTTTTTATTACAGCCTGTCTGCCGTTCGGCATGTTGCTTACGGCGCTTGCGCTATTCAGCGGTGGTGTCTGGGGCCGACCAACCTGGGGGACGTGGTGGGAGTGGGATGGCCGCACCGTCTCGACCCTGGTGTTGTTGTTTTTGTACATAGGCATATACGCATTGCGCGAAGCGATAGTCGATACTGAACTGCGTGGCCGGGCGAGCGCTTTGGTGGCGATGGTTGGCACGATCAACATTCCGGTCATAAAGTATTCGGTAGAATGGTGGCATACGTTGCATCAACCAGCCTCTTTCACCCTCACCGAAAAGCCCAGCATGCCACCTGAAATGTGGCTGCCACTGCTTGTAATGGTAATAGGCATGTACTGTTTTGCGGCGCACAATGTGTTGAGCCGTATGCGTATGGAAATTATAGAACGCGAAAGCGGTACCCAGTGGGTACGAGCCCTGGTGTCAGGCCAGCGCGCCGCCGGGTAGTCTGGATGCAATTCGATTCTCTACCTGAGTTTTTTGCCATGGGCGGCCACGGGCTGTATGTCTGGCTGGCGTATGGAGCTACGGCGCTGGTTCTTGTAGGCAATGCCTACGCGGTTCGTCGGGCTCGCGTCCGCCAGCTTCAGCGCCTGCAATGGGGTGAACGATTGCAGGCCGAAACTCAGGATTCGCAAACGGAGTAAATATGAATCCAAAGCGTAAAACCCGGCTGTATCTCGCGGTGTTCGTGGTCGTTGCCGTAGCCGGCACAACTGCGGCCCTGATGCTGGCGTTAGAACAGAATATGAACATGTTCTACCCGCCACAGCAGATTGTAGATGGCACCGCGCCCACCGCGACTACCATACGTGCGGGTGGCATGGTGAAGGATGGCTCAGTGCAACGCGACAGCCAATCTCTGGCCGTCACTTTTACCATTACTGATCACCTGGGCGCGGATTTCAGCGTCGCCTATACGGGTATCCTCCCAGACCTGTTTCGTGAGGGTCAGGGGATTATCGTGCAGGGAGAGCTGGGAGGTGACGGCGTGTTCGCCGCCTCGGAAGTGCTTGCTAAGCATGATGAGAACTATATGCCGCCGGAATTGATAGACCTCGCCGCTGAGATAGAAGGTAATAGCGGCTCATGATTGCTGAATTTGGCCAGCTCAGCCTTGCCCTGTCTGCTTGTCTTGCCCTGGCCAGCGGGATTGCGGGCCTCGGCTATCACGTCCCGGTGCTGAGGTCGTTGCGGGCCTCCACGGTGTCCATGGTGGTGGGCCAGTTTGTGTTTGTCAGCATCGCTTTCGTTGCGCTGGTCACGTCCTTCGTAAACGATGATTTCAGCGTGGCATACGTCGCCAACCATTCGAACAGCTTATTGCCGTGGCAATACAAAGTCAGTGCCACCTGGGGTGGTCACGAAGGCTCGTTCCTGCTGTGGATACTGATCATGAGCGGCTGGATGCTTGTGCTGGCGACGCGCGGTGTGAACTACCCGCCAAGATTTTTTGCTCGTGTACTCGGTTCGCTCAGCGTGCTCAACCTCGGTTTCATCTGTTTCGCGCTGTTCACGAGCAACCCGTTCGAACGCATGATTCCGATGACGCCCGCCGACGGTGGTGATCTCAATCCGCTGTTGCAGGACTTCGGTTTGATCGTGCACCCGCCGTTGTTGTACGCAGGATACGTCGGCCTTGCGGTGCCGTTTGCGTTCGCAGTCGCAGCGTTGATGGAGAACCGGGTAGATGCCGCGTGGGCGCGCTGGTCGCGGCCCTGGACCAATTTTGCCTGGGCATTTCTCACCCTCGGTATCGCCCTGGGTAGCTGGTGGGCGTACTACGAACTCGGTTGGGGCGGATGGTGGTTCTGGGATCCGGTGGAAAATGCCAGTTTCATGCCGTGGCTTGCGGCGACTGCGCTGATTCATTCGCTGGCGGTCACGGAAAAACGCGGTACATTCAAGAGTTGGACGCTGTTGCTGGCGATTACCGCGTTTTCATTGTCGCTGCTGGGTGCATTCATCGTGCGTTCCGGCGTGCTGACGTCTGTACATGCGTTTGCCGTGGATCCCGAGCGAGGCCTATACATATTGGTGTTCCTTGCCGCCGTTGTCGGTGGGTCGCTGACCTTGTATGCCCTACGTGTAGCCGGGCGCCGTGCAGAAATTGGATTCAAAATACTCAGCCGCGAGTTCTTCATGCTGACGAACAACGTCATCCTGGTGGTGGCCCTGGCCGTGGTGCTTTGGGGCACCCTAGCGCCAATTGGATACGAAGCGCTCACCGGCGACAAAATTTCGATAGGCGTGCCGTTCTTCAACCTGTTTTTCGTACCGCTGATGCTGACGTTGGCGCTGGCCCTGGTGCTGGTGCCAGCGCTGAACTGGAAGCGGACGTCGTGGCGGGCTGTACGCGCCACGACGTTGCGTGCTCTGCCCGTGGCGGCAGTGCTGGGTGGCGTTAGCTGGTACCTGACCAGTCCTAAATCGGCCGTTGTGCTGGCGGCGCTCATCCTCGCCATGTGGATGATTTTGACCCATACGCTGGACGTGTGGCGCCGGCTGCGAAGGACCCGCAGCCAACCATTGGCCTATTGGGGAATGACTCTTGCGCACCTCGGTTTCGCCATGACCATCATGGGCGTGGCAATTACCGCGACGCAATCCATAGAAGAAGACGTGCGCATGGCGGCGGACGAAGTGGTCGAGCTGGGCGAGATGCAGGTACGTTTTCTTGGCGTGCGCGAGGTCGACGGACCAAACTACCGCGCGCAGCAGGGCGTCTTCATCGTCACCGAGCCGTCCGCAGAAAGTTTTGAGCTGCGCCCGGAGAAACGGCAGTACCTGGCAGGCGGCAATATGATGACAGAGGCCGGCATACGTGGTGGCTTTCTGGCCGATACCTATATTTCCCTTGGCGAGCCGCTGGGCGAGGGTGCGTGGGCCGTGCGCTTGCACTACAAGCCACTGGTGCGCTGGGTATGGTTTGGTGCATTGCTCATGGCCTTGGGTGGAGCGCTGGCGGTGACCGATAAACGCTATCGCCGCCTGCGGGAGCGGCAATCCGCGACGGATGCGGCCGCGAAGGGTGCAGTGTGAATCGAGCGGGCTTATTCATACCGTTGGGAATATTTGTCCTGATCATGGGCGTCGGATACGTTGGCTTCAGCCTGGGCGATCGCCACCAGCTGCCGTCGGCCCTGCTGGGCAAGCCATTTCCCCAATTCACGGCAACACTACTGTACGAGCCACAAACTAGGGTGGTCCGGGAAGACATTCTAGGCCTGCCCACGCTGGTGAACGTTTGGGCGACATGGTGTCCAACGTGCAAGGCGGAGCATGCGGAACTGATGCGCATTGCTGCCACCAGCGACGTGCGCCTGATCGGGGTGAATTATAAAGACAGCCGCTTGAAGGCTATGCGCTGGTTGGCGGATTACGGGGACCCTTACGACATCAATATCGTGGACATCGATGGTGCCCTGGGCGTGGAGCTGGGAGTATACGGGGCGCCCGAGACCTTCCTGCTCGATGCCGATGGCAACATTGTCTATAAGCGGGTAGGCGATGTGAACTCGCGCATATGGCGCGAAGAGCTTGCCCCGCGCCTGGCGCAAATGGGCGTGTATCGCGCTGGGGCGGAATTGTGAGCCGCGGGGTGCTGATAGTGCTTATTGCCGTGTTCGTACAGATCAGCGTTTGGGCCGCGAGCCCGGTAGATGTGTACCAGTTCGACAATGAGTCACAGCAAGCGCGCTATAAATCCCTGATTGAGGAGTTCCGTTGCCCGAAATGTCTGAACACGAATATTGCTGGCAGCGATGCACCTATCGCGCAAGACTTACGTCGCACAGTGCATCGGCTCGTAGTGGTAGAGGGGTACAGTGACCAGCAGGTGCGGGATTTTCTACAGGCGCGCTATGGCGATTTCGTACTCTACAATCCGCCACTCAATACACGTACCGTCTTGATCTGGGTAATGCCTGGGGTGCTCGGTGGCGTGGGTGTGCTAGTGCTGATGGTTTTGCTACGACGCGCGCACCGGCGTGGCGCCATTGAACTGGACGCTGACGATAAGTCACGTCTGCAATCTATTCTCGACCACGATTGATGATATTCGTTGTAGGCGTGTTGCTGTGTATGCTGGCTGCGGGTTTCGTCGGCTGGCCGATGTTGCGGCGTCGTCAGCGTGCGGCTGAGGTCGACCACCAGCAACTGGTGCGCAGCATCTACCGTGCACGACTCGCGGAGCTCGCCAACGAGACCGACGATGGTCAATTGCGTGGCGAGATGGAAAGTGAGTTGGGCGCCGTGTTGTTAACGGATGCCCGCACCGATGCGGTGGCGGATGAACCGCGGAGTTCGGCTCGGGTGGGATTGGTGGGCTGGCTTTGCGTCGCGCTCATCCCGCTGGGTGGCCTGACGTTGTACCTCTCTTTATCTGACCCGGAGCTACAACAGATTCGCGGCGCCGAAGAGGTACTCTCTCTGGCGAATGACGATGTGGCTGTGCAAAGCTGGGCCCTGAAACTTCAGGAGCGCGTCAGCAACGCCCCGGATGATGGCAAGAGTTGGTACCTGCTCGGCCACGCGCGCCTGAAACTGGGGCAGTTCGCAGATGCTGCGGAAGCTTTCGCCAGCACCGATAACTTGACCCCGGGCGACATCGGCGTGCAGGTCTATTGGCTGCAAGCCCGTTACCTTGCCGCTGGCGGTAGGCTGGATCACGTGAGTCGTGGCCTGGCGGACGCAGTGTTGGAGGAGCAGCCCAACCTGCCCGTTGTATTGGAAATACTTGCGCTGGATGCCGTGCACCGAGGTGAAGCCGCGGAAGCGGTGGCGTTGCTCAATAGGGCGATGACGAGCACCACAGACATCCGTCAACAAGCGACTTTTTCCTCCGCGATACAGCAGGTGCGTTCAGGATTCTCGGAGGTCCCCCCGGGGATCACCGTGAAGGTAGCTGCCAGCGGCGAACCCTCACCGCACAGCACGGTGTTTGTGGTAGCTCGGCCCCCTGGTGGGGGAATGCCTTATGCCGTCGCGCGGCGACCAGCATTCATGTTGCCGTTCGAGGTCCGTCTGGACGATCTGGTAAGCATGTCGCCGGCGCGTAAACTGAGCGAGGCTGAAGCCTTTGAAGTCGTCGTACGTTTGAGTGTCAGCGGCAACGCGATGCCACAACCCGGCGATTGGCAATGGCGTTCATCGTCGTTCGCGATTCAGAGCGGCGATGCACCTGTAGTGGAAGCTATGCTGACACCGCCTTGAGCGGGTGAACTTCTCGACAGACGATGTGTCAAAGGGGTTATGACCATCCGAGGAAAGAGTGCCATCGTGTTCAAACCGACACTCAATATCACGGAACAGATTGCCGATCACCTGGCAGAGTTAGTCATTTGCGGGGAATTGAAGGGCGGTACCCGCATACAGGAAATTAAGATCGCCAACGAACTTGGCGTATCACGCGGTTCCGTGCGGGAAGCCCTGCTCATTCTGGAACGGCGCTACCTCATCGATATCATGCCGCGCAAAGGTGCTGTGGTTAATCACCTCGACGGTCAGGACGCGGTGGAGCTGGTAGACATGCTCGCGGCCATAGAGCGCCGTCGCTTTCATCACGTAATCTCCAACCAAAAGTCCCGCGAGAATCTGGCCGCTGCCGAGGCGTCGCTGGTGGCCATGGAAGCCGCTGCGCGCGCCGGCCAGTTGGATGATCTGTTGGGTGCGCGTAAAGACTTCTACGACATTTTGTTGAGCGACGCTACGCGCTACATGCAGGGGGTGTTCGAATGTCTGCTGCCCAGCAGCCAGCGACTGATACGCTCTTTGATGGAACAAGCTGGCGTCGATCTATATGACATCGCCAGATATTATCGAGCGTTGTTTTGCGCTCTCGATGCAGCGGACAGAGCGCGCCTGGATGAATTGCTCAACGCTTTTCACAAACGCCTGCTTACCTTGTGCAGTAAAACCTTTGGCGATTTCAACCAGCGCGCTTCGGGGCAGCGGGATGCTTCGCCGATGCAAGCAGGCGCGCGTAATCTCGAAGCGCGTTAAATCCCTGATAACGGTGCGTTTTTATTCGTTTTTTCCAACAAAACTGTTACCAATAAGCAAAACATCCAGTAGACTGTTGTCTTCACGAATAGGGTAAATTCGTTTGAGTCCAATCCTGGTTCGTTGAGGGATGGGGAAGCCTGATTTCAGGCCGAATCATAGACCGCAATAGGCCAGAGTAACGGTTCATACGATCCGCATATGCGACTGAAGCAGATAAAGCTTGCAGGTTTCAAATCTTTTGTCGACCCGACAACCGTCACCCTCCCCGGAAATCTTTGTTCAATCGTTGGCCCCAATGGCTGTGGCAAGTCAAACATCATCGATGCCGTGCGTTGGGTCATGGGCGAAAGCTCTGCTAAACAACTGCGCGGCGAGAATCTGACCGATGTCATTTTCAATGGATCGAACACACGTAAGCCGACTGCCGCTGCCAGTATAGAACTCGCCTTTGACAACTCCGACGGCAGGATCGGTGGCGAATACTCTGCCTATGCGGAGATCGCGATTCGGCGTCAGGTATCTCGCGATGGCCAGTCGAATTACTTTTTGAACGGAAATAAATGCCGCCGTCGCGACATCCAGGACATTTTTCTTGGCACCGGTTTCGGACCGCGTAGTTATTCGATTATCGAACAGGGCATGATCTCGCAGCTGGTGGAAGCCAAGCCAGAGGAGCTGCGGGTATATCTGGAAGAGGCAGCGGGTATCTCGAAGTACAAAGAGCGCCGCCGCGAGACTGAGAATCGTATAAAAC
>Ga0315336_1001870_pt1 | contig 36189 bp, 26 predicted proteins | sample ASW5metaG_FD_204512 | JGI IMG/M metagenome (GOLD analysis project Ga0315336, IMG submission 204512) | Ammonia-oxidizing marine archaeal communities from Monterey Bay, California, United States - ASW #5 | ecosystem: Environmental > Aquatic > Marine > Intertidal zone | place: USA: California... | reverse complement strand
AGTGGTGGCTTTCGATTCCCCAAGAACTTCGCCCTGCCAAGGACCAGCCCTTCTATCACCTGCTCGCCGAAAACGAGGAGACCGAGTATGTCGCCTACGTCTCGGAGCAGAATCTACTCCCCGATCTCTCGGGCGATCCGATCCGCCATCCCCAGGTGATGGAGCTTTTCGACACGCTGGAAGACGGCTTTTATCGTTCGCGCAATATGCTCGAACATTAGAGCCGAGCTAGCTGAGCGCTAGGCTCGCGACGCCCAACCTTTATCCTATCCAGAAATGCAAACGGGCGCAGCCAATGATGGCCACGCCCGCTTGCGAAATGCCTGTTTCGACTATTGCGGCTTCTGCTCGCCGCCGGCCTCTTTGTTCTTTTTAGCGTCGGCAATTTTCTTTTGGAGGTCCGCCCGGCGCTTCATGATTTTTTCGCTAACCGTTTTGGCCTTGGCTTGGTACGCCTTGACGTCCATCGGCTTGCCCTTCATGGCCTTTGTGTAGCCGTCGAGGGGAATGCCTGAGACATAGGGCTGGCCCTGAAGCGTGCTGGCCATGACCGTGAGCTTGCCGCCCTTTTGCAGTTTGTCGAGGAACAGCTTGTGGTCATCGTTCTTGAGCAGCGTTGCGACGCAGCCCTGCACCAAGCAATAGACGAAGGTTAGCCTTACGGGATCGTCTTCATCGATTCGGGCTTGAGCGCCGGCTGGAATGAACAAGCCGATCGGCACGGTCACAATGAAACGGTCTTCTTCCGCCTGGCCCGGCACCGTCTTGGCTTGGACCATCAACAGCAACTGACCCGTTACCGGATTGTAGGCCTCGTAGCTGGTGGCGCATTCCTGGCGCTTCTCCTGCGGCGCTTCGCGTTTTGGCACTTCCTGGCAAAGCTTAAACCACTCGATATCTTCGGTTTGCAAACGCTGAGGCTTTTGTTGCCCCTGCTGCGCCGGCTGCTTGTCGGCTTTCTGGGCCAGCTGTTGAGCGCCCGCCTCGGGCGCCGCTGGACTCATCGCAAGGAACGCAAACGCCGCCAGGGCGGCGATGGCAAACACGAACATTCCTTTGCGGTGTCCCGTTGGCCTGACATCCATCATTGGTCTCGACCTCTCACTCTCTGTCCCAACTGCAGCATTGGCGCGAACCGCCAAATGCTATTCCTTAGAATTCCGGATCTTTGCGCTGCTTCTGCACTCAACCGGTGAATGCATTGAAATACGGCATTCCAATGACACCTGCCCGCTCTCGCCCGCGATTTACTCCAGACAGTGGCACGCCCGGCTCGCATCAGGTACGGAGAATCTAGTTCGTCCGCGCCCTAGAAAAGCCGTCGTTGGGTCTCCTTAGTCGCTGACAAGTGCAGGCGCTTTCCCATATCGAATCGGCGCCCTTGGAGGCATTGCAATTGCGAAATGCCTCACCTAAACGGTTTATTGCATGCCGCAGCACACGACCATCTATAACTGGCCCAGGATCGCCTTTAAAGGCCTTATTTCCCTGTTCGCGATCCTGCTCTGGACCGCAGAGCTCGCGGCCAGTCCTCAACACGGCATCGCGATGCACGGGCAGGCCCGCTACCAGCCTGACTTCACCAATTTCGCCTATGCCGACCCTGAGGCCCCCAAGGGCGGGGAAATCGTATTCGGCGTGCAGGGGAGCTTCGACAGCCTCAACCCGCTGATCGTAAGAGGCGTCGCGGCCGCGGGTCTGCGCGAATATGTCTTCGAAAGTCTGATGGCCCGGGCGATGGACGAACCGTTTTCGCTATATGGGCTGCTGGCCCAAACCATCGAGACGCCCGAAGATCGAAGCTGGGTGACCTTCACGCTACATCCGGACGCACGCTTTTCCGACGGCAAGCCGGTTACAGTCGACGACGTCATCTTTTCGCATGAGCTGCTCCGCGACCAGGGCCGGCCCAATCATCGGACCTATTACGCAAAGGTCACCCGGGTAGAGAAAGTCGGCGAGCGCGGTGTGCGGTTCACCTTCACTGACGACGGCGACCGGGAGATGCCGCTTATCATGGGCCTGATGCCGGTCTTGCCCCAGCATGTGTTTTCAAAGGACAGCTTCGAGCAGACCAGCCTCAAGCCGCCGGTGGGAAGCGGCCCCTATGTGGTCGAGGACGTCAACCCCGGAACCAGCGTCACCTATAAGCGGGACGACAATTATTGGGGCAAGGATCTTCCCGCGAACCGCGGCCGCTTTAACTTCGACAAGATCCGCTACGACTACTACCGCGACGGCAGCTCGCTGTTCGAGGCCTTCAAGAAGGGCCTCTACCACGTGCGCTCGGAGGGCGATCCGGGCCGCTGGGCGCTGGCCTACAAGATCCCCGCGGTCAATGACGGCCGGATCGTCCGAGAAGAATTCTCAATCGGCGTGCCGTCTGGCATGTCGGCGCTCGTCTTCAATTCCCGCCGGCCCATCTTCGCGGACCAGCGGGTGCGTGAAGCGCTAACGCTGATGTTCGATTTCGAGTGGCTCAACAAGAACCTCTATCACGGGCTCTATGCGCGCACGCAAAGCTACTTCGACCGCTCCGAGCTCTCGTCCCATGGGCGTCCAGCCGACGACCACGAGCGTCAGGTGCTCACCCCATTCACCGCAGATCTGAAACCCGAGATCGTCAATGGAACATATAGCCAACCGGTCAGCGACGGCAGCGGACGTAACCGCCAGAACCGGCGCAAGGCGCTCGAATTGCTGGAAAGCGCGGGGTGGGAACTGAGGGACGGCAAGCTGGTCAACAAGAAGACCGGTGCGCCTTTCGAGTTCGAGATATTGGCATCCACAAAGGGCCAGGAACGGCTGCTCTTGAGCTACGCCCGCGCGCTTGAGCGCATCGGCATCACGGCGCGAATTCGGCAAGTCGATTCGGCGCAGTATCAGCGGCGCCGGCAGACATACGATTTCGATATGATCCAGAATTTCTGGTACGCCTCGCTATCGCCGGGCAATGAACAGAGTTTCCGTTGGAGCACCACATCGGCGGACACGGAAGGCACATTCAATTTTCCTGGCGTAAAGAGCGCGGCCGTGGACGCCATGATCGAGGCGGTGCTCGCCGCCAAGGACCGCCCTGAATTCGTCTCATCGGTCCGTGCGCTGGACCGCGCTCTGCTTTCGGGAAACTACGTGATTCCGCTATTCCACCTGCCAAAGCAGTGGGTAGCTCACTGGAACCAGTTGCAGCATCCCGACGACACCGCCCTTTACGGTTTCCAGGTAAGCACCTGGTGGCATGACGATGGCGCAGCCGGAGAAAGCCAGAACTAACCACCGGCTCTATGAGGCCACTTGTCCGCCGCCTGATTGCCTCCTACAAACTTGCCCATCGACTTGCCTTGACGAGCCTCGCACTTGGCCGGTCACAATGGACGCTGTCATTCCTTTGCCGCTTCTCGAGTTAGTTGGTTCGGAGCCGCCCCATGGCCTTTAGTGGTCAGCCGCCACCACAGAAATTCAATATGTCGCGCTACTGCTTGGCGCCCAGCGAGGGGCGGCACGCGGACAAGACTGCATTGATCGTGGTGAATGACCTGGACACGCTGGAGGCCGCGGAAACCTGGTCATTCGGGGAATTGGAAGACGCGGTTTTGCGGATCGCGGCAGGCCTTCAAGCGCTTGGCCTGGAGCGCGGTGACCGCCTCCTGATCCGGTTAGGCAATACCAGTGACTACGCGCTGCTGTTCTATGGGGCGATAGCCGGTGGCTTCGTGCCAATTCCCGCTTCAAGCACTTTGAGCGGGCGGGAAGTTGCCTTCTTTTGCGAAAACTGCGCCGTGAAGGCCATTGCCCTCGATGTGACGCTGCCCGCGGACGACCTGCCCGACTCTATTCAGGTGCTGAAGGACAAAGAGATTGCCGCTCTGAAGCAATATCCCGAGCGCGCGGATTATGCGGATACCAACGCCGAGGATCCCGCGTTCATAGTGTTCACCTCCGGAACGGGCTCCGATCCCAAAGGCGTCCTCCACGCCCATCGCAGCGCCTGGGGCCGCCGGCCCATGTATCAGGACTGGTACCAAATCTCGTCCGCCGACCGGATGCTGCACGCTGGTGCCTTCAACTGGACCTACACGCTGGGGGTGGGTTTGAGCGATCCGTGGGCCAATGCCGCTTCGTCGGTCATCTATATAGGCCCCAAAGATACCTGCGTATGGCCGCGCCTGATCGCCAAGCATGACGTGACCCTATTCGCGGGCGTGCCGACGCTGTTTCGCCAAATCCTGAAATATTGCGACTTCGACCGGGAAGCGATGTCCAGCCTGCGCCACGGATTGGTCGGCGGCGAGCGCTTGCCCACCGGGCTCAAGAAAGAGTGGCGCGAGCGGACCGGGACTCCGCTCTACGAGGCCATCGGCATGAGCGAGCTATCGACCTACGTCTCGATGGCACCGAGCGTGCCGCCCAAGGATGACGCGATTGGCAAGCCCCAGGCCGGACGCCATATCGAGATCCTGCCGCTGGAAGGTGGAACGGAGCCCCTGCCCCGCAACGAGCTCGGTGTGATTGCATGTCATCGGACGGACCCCGGCCTCATGCTGGGCTATTGGAACCGACCCGACGAAGACAAATTAGTTTACCGCGGCGACTGGTTTCTAACCGGCGATCTCGCCACCATGGACGACGAGGGATATGTCAGCCATCACGGACGAGCCGATGACCTGATGAACGCGCTCGGCTACCGGGTCTCCCCCGCCGAAGTTGAGAATGTGCTGGGCTCTCATGCCGATGTCGCCGAGGTCGCCGTGGCGGAAATACAGGTACGCCCGGATGTGAGCGTGATCGGTGCATTCCTTGTTCTCAAGGAAGGTGCGGCCCCCAATGCGGAAGCCATCAAGTCCTACGCCGAAGAACGGCTGGCGGGCTACAAGGTTCCCCGCGAATACGTCTTTCTCGAAAGCCTGCCACGCTCACCCAACGGCAAAGTGCGGCGCGCCGAATTGCGCGCATCCGGGCTCGCGGCCGCGTCCAGCTAGGCTGCTTTCTTGCCGGCGCCGGCAATTTCGGCGAGTTCACGCAATAATGCCCTGGTGCCCTTTAGCCGCTGGTCGTCGCTCGCCCAGTCGGCCTTGAAGATCAACCGATGGTCGGGATGCAGCTTCACATTGCCCGCGCCTTCCGTAATGAAGGCGATCAGCCCATCCGGATTGGCGAACGAATTGCTGCGGAAAGTAATTTGTGCGCCCTTCGGTCCTGCCTCAACCTGCTCCACGCCCGCCATGCGGCACAGCGCCTTGATCCGGACCACCTCCAGCAGATGGGCGACCTCAGGCGGCAATGGCCCGAAGCGGTCCACCAGCTCCGCCCCGAATGCCTCGATATCGCGGTCGACTTCGAGGGTGGAGAGTCGCCTGTAAAGCGCAAGCCGGACCTGCAGATCCGGGACATATGCCTCGGGGATCAGCACCGCAGCGCCAACGGAAATCCTCGGCGACCATTGGCTCTCGTCCTCCAGAGGCTCGCCACCCTTCAGTCCGACAATCGCCTCTTCGAGCATCGACTGATAGAGCTCGAAACCCACCTCCTTGATGTGACCCGACTGCTCTTCTCCAAGTAGGTTTCCGGCGCCTCTGATGTCGAGATCGTGGCTGGCAAGCGAAAAGCCCGCGCCCAGCGTGTCGAGCGATTGCAGAACGTTGAGGCGCTTTTCAGCGGCCGGCGTCAACCGGGTTCCGATTGGAACGGTGAAATAGGCGTAGGCGCGGGTCTTGGAGCGCCCCACCCGCCCCCGCAATTGATAAAGCTGCGCCAGACCGAACCGATCGGACCGGTGCACGACAAGCGTGTTGGCGGTCGGGATATCAAGGCCCGATTCGACGATCGAGGTGCTCAACAGCACGTCGTATTGGCGGTCGTAAAAGGCGTTCATCACATCTTCGAGCTGGGCTGCCGGCATCTGGCCGTGGGCACGGCCCACCTTCAGCTCTGGCAATTGCTCAGCCAGAAACGCGCCGGCTTCATCGAGGTCCAATATCCGCGGGCACACATAGAAGCTTTGGCCGCCGCGGTAGCGCTCCCTCAGCAGGGCCTCGCGCAAGATCAGCGGATCGAAGGGCGTGACATAGGTCCGGACTGCGAGGCGGTCTACCGGCGGCGTCGCGATTTGCGAGAGCTCGCGGACACCCGATAGCGCCAACTGCAAAGTCCGCGGTATCGGCGTCGCGGTCAGCGTCAACACGTGCACGTCCTCTCGCATCTGCTTGAGGCGCTCCTTGTGTTGGACGCCGAAATGCTGCTCTTCATCGATGATCAGGAGGCCTAGATTGGCAAACTCGATGGCCTTGCCGATCAGCACATGGGTTCCGATCACGATGTCGATCTCGCCCGACTTAATGCCTTCCTTGACCTTGGCCAATTGGCCGGCGTTGACCAGCCGCGAGGCCTGCGCGATCCTCACCGGATAGCCTTGAAACCGCTCGCTAAAGGTCTGGAAGTGCTGGCGGGCCAACAGGGTCGTGGGCACCACCACGGCCGTTTGCTTGCCCTCCATGGCGGTGATGAAGGCGGAGCGCAGCGCGACCTCCGTCTTGCCAAAGCCGACATCGCCGCAGATCAGCCGATCCATGGGTCGGCCGCTCTTCATGTCGTCGATCACGGCTTCGATGCTGGCGAGCTGATCGTCGGTCTCCTCATAGGGAAACCGGGCGCAGAATTCATCGTATAGGCCCTCAGGCGGCACCAGGCTCGGCGCCTCGCGGAGCTGGCGCATCGCCGCCACCTTGATAAGCTTGGCGGCAATGTCACGGATCCGTTTCTTCAGCCGGGCCTTGCGGGTTTGCCACGCCACGCCACCCAGGCGGTCGAGATGGGCGCCCGCTTCATCGGAGCCGTAGCGGGTCAGAAGCTCGATATTCTCGACCGGCAAGAATAGCTTGTCGTTGCCCTGATAAATCAGTTCCAGACAATCATGGGGCGCGCCCACCGCCTCGATGGTTTGCAGCCCATCGAAGCGACCAATGCCGTGATCTGCGTGGACCACGAGATCGCCCACACTCAAGGTGGAGAGCTCGATCAGCGTGTCGGCGCCGGTCTTGGCGCGCCGTTGCGGGCGGATCAGCCGGTCGCCGAGAATATCCTGCTCGGCTACGACCGCGAGATCTGGCGTCTCGAAGCCGGCCTCCAGCCCCAACACGCCAAGACCAGTCAGGCCCTTGGGCAATTCTTGCAGGGCCGCAAAGGAGTCGACCGGTCTGGCGCCTTCAAGTCCGTGGTCCGCCAGTAGCCCCTTCAACCGTTCCAAGGCGCCCGCGCTCCAGCAGGCGAGCAGTGTCCGCTTGCCGTTACGCTGCAGCTCGCGGATATGTCGCGCCGCCGCGTCGAAAACATTGACGTCCTCCTGAGCGCGTTCAGGTGCGAAGGCCCGGCCCTGCTTGCCTCGTAGCGAGACAATCCGTTTGCCCTCTACATCCTCCGGCATTTCGAAGGGGCTTAAGGATGCGACGATGCGCCCGCTAAGCGCCTTGTGCCAATCCTGATTGGTGAGAAAGGCCTGCTCGGGCGGCACCGGTTTGTAGGGAGGCGCACCGAAGCTCTTTTGCTCGAGCCCGGTCTCCCTCGACTCATAATGGTCTTGGATCTGCTCGGCGCGCCCCGTCCGGGCATCATCAGCCAGATGATCGAAGCTTATCGCCGCGCCGGGAACGAAATCGAATAGCGTTTCGAGGCTCTCGTGAAACAGCGGTAGCCAGTGCTCCATTCCCTGATAGCGGCGGCCAGCCGATACGGCCTCATAGAGTGGATCGCTGCTGGTCACCGCCCCAAACAGCTCCACATAGCGCTGCCGGAAACGCGCACGGAATTCGTCGCCCTCAGGCGCTTCGCTGACAGGCAGCAATAGCAGCTCGGCCAGGTCCCCTTGCGTGATCTGGGTTTCGGGATCGAAACTGCGCAGGCTTTCCAATGAGTCCCCGAAGAAGTCGAGGCGAACCGGCTGGGGCTGGCCCGGGGGAAACAAATCGAGGATTCCGCCGCGAACGGCGTACTCGCCCGCATCCATCACATTGCCGCTACGAAAATAGCCGGATTGCTCGAGCCGCGAGACAACTTGATCCATTGAGATCGAATCGCCCGCGGCCAATCTGAGGACCGAATTTTGGAAAAATGCGGCTCCCGGCACGCGCTGCACGGCGCCATTGACGCTTGTCAGAACGACCACAGGCTTCGCGGACGCTTGATGGCGACAAAGTGCCAGGCGTGTCAGCGAAGCGATTCTCCGCGACTCAATCGCAGCTTTGGGCGATATCCGGTCGTAAGGGACGCAATCCCAAGCAGGCACGCTCACGACTTCGACATCGGGTGCAAAGAATTCGAGCGCCGCCTCCAATGCGGCCATGCGCCGGTCATCGCGGGCGATATGCATCAGCGCCGCGGGGCGGTTCGGATCCCGCGCCTTGAGCGCCTGGGCCATCTGGCCAAGAACCAGCGCGTCGAATCCCTCGGGAACCCCGGCGACCATTATCGGCCCCGAGGCCTCCAAAATCTCGTCTATGGATGGCCCGTTCGGCATCGATTTTCTGTCAGCTCGCGCCCTCAAGACTCCAGCCCGTGAAACACGCGGATGCGTGCGATCAAGTTGGACAGCTCGGCATTCTCCAATTGCGGTGGCTCCAGCATGGTCCAGCGATTGAGATCGGGGTCGGGAAGCGCGAGCAACTCTTCAAATACATTGAGCTCGCCGTCATCCATGCGTTCGACATTGGCTGCCGCAAAGCGCCCCAGGACCAGGTCCATTTCCTTGGTTCCCCTGTGGCTAGCCCGGTAAATTACCCGCTTGCGCCGCTCGGCAAGACTTCGCTCAGCCTCAGACATGCGATCCCTACGCCCTTGACCACGGGGAAGCCCGCCAATTAACACCCTTTCATTGAGGGCGCTACATGGTGCTCGCGATTCGCGGCTGCAATCGCGCGGGCTCGGCAGCGCCAAACATTGGATCGAACCTCATACGCCAATGCGGCCCCATATCCTCTCTCCCTTATTCGCTGGGGTCCGCGGCCTCGAAGGCGTCGGACCGCGCCTGGAGACGACTCTTAAACGCTTGCTGCGGCCGGCCGATGAGTCCTCGGAGCCGCACGTCATCGACTTGCTGTTTCATCTGCCCACCGGGCTCATAGACCGTCGCGCAAGGCCGTCGATCGCAACTGCAAAGCCCGGCCAGTTCGCAACGTTGGATGTGAGCGTGCGCCGCCATGCCCCTGCGCCCCGCGGCAAGCGGCGCCTGCCCTATCGGATATTCTGCGAAGACGGTTCGGGCGAGATCGAGCTGGTCTTCTTCCATAGCGACCAGGCCTATCTGAACCGGCTGCTCCCCGTCGGCGAGCGCCGCTTCATCTCGGGGCGGCTAGAGGTCTATGACGGCCGGCTTCAAATGCCGCATCCCGACTATGTGGTGACGGCGGATGAGATGGAGCAATTGCCGTTGATCGAGCCGGTCTATCCATTGACGGAAGGGCTCTCGCGCAAGGTGCTGTTGAAGGTGGAAGACCAGGCGCTCGCCCGGTTGCCCGAGCTTCCCGAATGGCAGGACGGACCTTGGATCAAGGTCAAGGGTTGGTCGGACTTCTCAGAATCCTTGAGGCAAGCGCATGCGCCCCAATCCGAAGCGGACCTGTTGGCGCAATCACCTGCCCGGCAAAGGCTGGCATATGATGAGTTGCTCGCCAATCAGCTGGCGCTCGCCTTGATCCGGCGAAAACTGCGCCGGGCCAAAGGCCGCCCCGTCAAAGCCGCAGGCAAGCTGCGCAAAGCCCTTCTGGACACCCTGCCATTCGAATTGACGGATTCTCAGCACCAAGCCATAGCCGAAATCGAGGCTGACATGGCTGCCTCCACCCGCATGCTACGTCTGCTGCAGGGCGATGTCGGCAGCGGAAAGACCGTGGTGGCGCTGTTGGCGATGGGCACCTGTGTCGAGGCGGGCCACCAGGCCGCGCTGATGGCGCCGACGGAGGTGCTGGCCCGCCAGCACCTGCAATCGATTACAAATCTCTCTGAGGGCAGCGGCCTGCGCATCGGCCTGCTGACCGGGCGCGAGCGGGGCCGCGAGCGTGACGCCACTCTCAGTCGCCTCGAAGCCGGCGAGATCGACATCCTGATAGGCACCCATGCCCTGATCCAGGAGCCGGTTGCCTTCAAGGATCTAGCCCTTGCCGTGATCGACGAGCAGCACAGATTTGGCGTGCATCAACGTATTGCCCTGCAGTCCAAAGGGGGCAATGGCGGCGTCGATGTGCTGGTCATGACGGCGACGCCAATTCCGCGAACCCTGGTGCTTACCAATTACGGCGACATGGACGCGTCACAACTCACCGAAAAGCCCGCGGGCCGGAAGCCCGTCATCACCCGCGCGCTTCCGATCGAGAGGATCGCAGATGTGACAGTACGCCTCGGTGAAGCCCTCGCTGCCGGGGCTCAAGCCTATTGGGTTTGCCCGCTGGTGGAAGAATCGGATGTCCTGGACGTTTCCGCCGCCGAAGAGCGTTACGCCCAGCTGACCGCCCAGTTCGGTGACCGGATTGGCCTGATCCATGGGCGGCTCAACAGCTCTGAAAAAGACGCTGTAATGGCGGCATTTACCACTGGCGACCTGTCGATCCTGGTAGCCACCACTGTGATCGAGGTTGGTGTCGATGTGCCGAACGCAACCATAATGGTGATCGAGCACTCCGAGCGATTTGGTCTCGCCCAGCTGCACCAGCTTCGCGGCCGGGTCGGACGGGGCGCCGGCCAATCGTCGTGCATTCTGCTTTATCAGCCGCCCTTGAGCGAAGCGGCGCGGGCGCGTTTGAAAATATTGCGCGAGACCGAAGACGGCTTCCGGATTGCGGATGAGGATTTGCGGCTGCGCGGCGGCGGCGAGGTTTTGGGTACGCGGCAAAGCGGTCTGCCCTTCCTGCGGCTCGCCAGATTGCCCGAAGACAGGGACCTATTGGACGCAGCCAATGACGATGCCAAACTTGTGCTCGCCCAGGACCCCGAATTGACCTCGGCAAGGGGCGAAGCGCTACGCGTACTGCTTTATGCATTTGCGCGGGACGAGGCCGTTCGCCTGCTCCGGGCGGGCTAACGGCTACAGGACCAGTGGAAGGCGGATTGCGCTGCTGTCTAAACGGCCTCGGCTTCCGGAATCGGCTGCTTCTGCTTCACCTCTTTTGCGAGTTCCTTGAGTTTTTCCTGATAACTCGGAACCACCAGGCCCGCGGAGATAACCAGCTTGGCCGCGTCTTCAACGCTCATGTCCAGAACCATGACATCGGCGCGCGGCACGAACAGCAGAAAGCCCGATGTGGGGTTTGGCGTTGTCGGAAGGAAGACGCTGTAGAGTTCGTCATGGTCCCCGGCCTTATGCCGGATTTCGCCCTTGGTGGCGGTCGAGATAAAGACAACGGCGTAGAGTCCTTTGCGCGGATACTCGATCAGGCCCACGTTTTGGAACGAGGCGCTGCTCTGGGAGAGCACGGTCTCGAAGATCTGCTTGAGTGCACGATAGACGGTGCGCACTACAGGCATTTGATTCACGATCCGCTCGCCATAATTGACGAGCGTCCGGCCGAACAGATTGGCGGTAAGGGCGCCAATGACGATGAGCGCCGTGACCGCAAGGATCAGGCCCAGACCCGGAACCGTGAACGGCATGTAGGATTCGGGCAAGTATTGCACTGGGATCAGCGGCTTCACCCATCCGTCGATCAGATTGATGAACCACCAGACGATATAGAGGGTGATTCCGACCGGGCCTACGATGATAAGGCCAGTCAGGAAATAGTTGCGAAGGCGGGTGCCGAGTCCCGCATGGTGGACTTTGTACTCGCCCGCCGTAAGGCCAGCCAACCCACTTGGCGCCTCGCTCCGCTCTCCGTGCGGCTGATCCTGTGGTTCAGACATTTTCGTCATGCAAACTTTGCCTCCGCCGGGGCACGCGCCTGGCAATCGCTAGCCGCAAGGTCGAATTCGGCGGGCGCACCGCTCGCCGTCGCCGCTCGATGATTGTACTTGGGATTGGGCGGAAACCGCCACTGCTTTGGCCATCGCTCCTGCACCCAATCAAACAAGCATAACGGGATATGGGGCTGTCACGGAATTAATGCGAGCTGCTGGGCGAAAGACTCGGCACGGTCAGCGCGTTACCAGGAAACACTCAACGCCGCTTCGCTTGAATGAATTGCAAAGCTGAAGCGATTGGCGCTTGTCGTCGAAAGGCCCGAGCTGGAGCCGGTAGAAGGTGCCGAGCGTTCCGAGTTCCGTCTTTTCGATAATCGGCTCGCGGTCTCCGACAATTCCCGAATACTGGGAGGAAATTCGCTTCCAAAGCGTTCGTGCCTCGTCCTCGCTGCGGGAGCTCGCCAGCTGTATGCGGTAGGAGCGCCCGGCGCCGGACCCCGCCGAATTGTCGATTTCCTCGACCTTTGTAGTCTTCGACCACTCGGCCGTCGCAACTACGGCGCGCCTCGCGCCGCCGTCGCCCTCGGGTGAGTCGGCTTCGTCGTCAGAGCCCCAGATCGACCCGAAGAATTTCTTCAAACGGCCGGGTTCTTCGTCGGCTTCAGCTTCAGCGGTGGATTGCTGTTCGCCTCCAGATTCGGCTTCGGGCGAAACCGAGGTTGCCCAGCTGGGGAATTCTGCGCGCGGCGTCGCCGGAGCTGCAGCAGGCTTGGGCGCAGGCGCAGGTTCAGGCGTGGCAGCGGCCGCTGAAGGTGGTTCGGGTGCTGCCGCAGGCGCCGAATCGAGGGCTGCCACTTGTTTGGGCTTGTCCTGCGGCTGCGGGGCGGCGGCTGGTTCGGGCATCGCACTCACGGGCACGTTGCCGACGGGAACTTGCGGGATCTGGCCAGTCGGGCCAAACCCTGCCTGCTGGCCTGGCATACCACCGGGCTGCAGTCCCGGCATCATAGGCATGGGAATCCCCTGCGGACCCATCGAAGGAGCCGCCGCCTGAGCGTTAGAGCCGCCACCGCTCAAGACCTGGGAGACCATAGCGTCATTGGGAGCGATCTCTTTTGCCTGTTTCAGATCGGCATTCGCACGGGCGTCCATCCCAACGGCACGGTAAGCAAGCCCTCGGCTCGCATAGGCCCGGGCCCGTTGCGTGGAATCCAAACCCGTCAGCCAGATCGCACTGGTCAAATCCGAGATTGCCTGCGCCGGCGCACGCGCCCGTTCAAGCGCCACGCCACGAAAATAGAGCGCAATTGCGATATCGCGGTCCGATAATTTGTTGGATTTCATTGCGCCGGACATTTGCTTGACGACGGTCTTGTAGTCGCCCTTGGCAATGGCATTGCTTGTCATTGCGAACAATTTCTGAACGTCAGCGCCAGTTTGAGCCGCGGCCGGCACGACGTGCGCGAACACCACAACTGCACCGGCCGCCGCGAAGAATGTGCGGAGCACGAGATTCAGGATAGTCGCAAGCACGCCGACTCCAGCTGTTAAGGGTTCGCGTCCCATCACCGATCAATCAAAGAAATCAGGCGAATCCAGGGCCTTGCTAAATCTTACGCCATTCGCGGGCAATGGAATGCAGTGTGGGACGAGATCGCATCATTCCGATATCGAAAAAATCAAATTGCAGCTCACGTTCCGCCGGAGTCAATTTCATCTGAATGGAATGGAATTCAAAATATCTTAGTTCTATATTGATCTAATCAAACATATTTTGCTGAAATTGAAAATCGAAATGAATCATATCAGATGTATCAAAGCTGTAGGTGTAATATCGAAAATATTTATTCGATAATAATTTACTATCCAGCTATATTTTTCCATGAAGCCTTAGATATTTCTTCTAGAATCAATTTATTTGATATAAGGCCAGCCTTCATCTTAACGAGAAAAAATTTATTAGTCCCTTTCCTAAAACTGAAATTTGCGATGGGCTTATTCAATCCTACTCCCTGAATTCCGCCAATATTAACTTCGAGTGCATTGTTTCCCGGTTTGGGATTTCCGACCACCATTTCGCTTGTACCAATTCTGCCGATCCTCTCACCATTCAGAACCACGTTCATTAGGCAGGCTGAGCAAATATATCCAGTTTTCCTAAGTACAAAGACTTTACTCTCGCCTGATTGGTCAATTACTGGAACTACTTCAGAGAGATTTCTTGTTCCAGTTCCGGAACAAGAGAATAAACATGTCGATAACATCGATATCGCTAATATAGATCTAATCTTTATCATAAATATCCTTATCAACATTCCGATGAGATAAATCCGATCGATTGGATTTATTTATCATCCAGCAAGTTGGAATTGTAGGAATTTTGAGAGATAAACAGTATTTGATTGGTCGAAAGTTATAGTTTTTGACCAATTATACCCTTATTCGACCGTAACCGACTTTGCCAAATTCCGCGGCTGATCGACGTCCGTCCCCATCAAAACAGCCGCATGATAGGCGATAAGCTGAACCGGAACCGCGCTTATCAAGGGGTTGGTGAATGCATGGGCGCCGGGAAACTCGACACGGCTCATGACCTCACAACCAACGTCATCCTGGCTCGCGTCGGTGACCAGAATGATTCGCCCGCCCCTGGCGGCGACTTCCTGCATGTTGGACACGGTTTTTTCGAACAGTTCGTCCTTAGGCGCGATCACGATAACAGGCACTTGCTCGTCGATCAGCGCAATCGGCCCATGCTTCATTTCGCCCGCCGCATAACCCTCGGCGTGGATGTATGAAATCTCTTTGAGCTTTAGCGCGCCCTCCAGGGCGATGGGGAAATTCACGCCGCGGCCCAGATAGAGAACGTCGCGTGCCTTGGAAAGATCGTGCGCCAGGGCCTCATAGACACTCTCGTCACGCAGCAATGTCGAGATGCGGCGCGGCACTTCCGTGAGGGCTGCCACCAGTTCGCGCTCCGTATTGCGATCGATGTGTCCCCGCTCGCGCCCGGCGGCGATCGCCAGGCAGGCAAGAACGGTGAGCTGGCAAGTGAAGGCCTTGGTCGAAGCAACTCCTATTTCCGGGCCGGCCAAGGTCGGCAGAATCGCATCCGATTCCCGCGCGATGGAGGATTCCCGGACATTGACGATGGAGACGATATGCTGTCCCTGCGACCGGCAATTGCGCAGACAGGCCAGCGTATCGGCGGTCTCGCCTGATTGGGAAACGAAGAGCGCGGCACCCCCGGATTCGAACGGCACATCGCGGTAGCGAAACTCGGATGCGACATCGATCTCGACCGGCAGCTTGGCCAAGCGTTCGAGCCAGTATTTGCCGATCAGCGCGGCGTAATAGGCGGTGCCGCAAGCCGAGATCGAAAGCCTAGGCAATGCCTTGAGATCAAGGGGCAAATCGGGAAGCTGCACGCGCCCTTCTGCAAAATCCACATAGTTGGCCAGCGTGTGCCCGATAACTTCGGGCTGCTCGTGAATCTCCTTGGCCATGAAATGCCGGTGATTGCCCTTGTCCACCGTAAGTGCCGAGGCAACCGACTTCTGGACCGGCCGCTCTACCGCCTCGCCGTCGCGATTGCGGATTGCAAGGCCGTCCCGGGTCATTACGGCCCAATCGCCGTCTTCCAGATAGCTGATAGTGTCGGTTAGCGGCGCGAGCGCGATGGCGTCCGAACCCAGATACATCTCGCCATCACCGAAACCGATCGCCAAGGGAGAACCCTCTCGGGCGGCGATCATCATGTCATCATGACCGTCGAAAATGATGCCGAGCGCGAAGGCGCCCTCCAGCCGCTTAAGGGCCCGCGACACCGCCGCGACGGGATCGTGGCCCGCTTCCCGCTCCCGTGAGATCAGATGCACGATCACTTCCGTATCGGTGTCAGTCGAAAAGGTGACCCCCGATGCCTCGAGCTCTTGGCGCAGCTCGCGGAAATTCTCAATGATGCCGTTATGGACGACCGAGACCTGATCGGTCATGTGGGGATGGGCGTTAGCTTCCGTTGGAGCGCCATGGGTGGCCCAGCGCGTATGCCCAATGCCGGTATGCCCATTGAGAGGCTGCTCGGCCAGCCTGGCCTCCAGTTGGCGCAGCTTGCCCTCGGCCCGCCGGCGACGAAGCGTACCGTCCTCAAGCGTGGAGATGCCGGCGGAATCGTAGCCGCGGTATTCCAGGCGGCGCAAAGCATCGACTAGCGTTTCGGCGACTGGCGCCCGCCCAAGAATTCCGACTATTCCGCACATAAGCCGCTTCGCTCCAAGCGATTGACTGGGCGATTAGATATCCCACCAGGGAACTGTCAACAAATCACGAGGGGTTATCGTTTATTTCTGGGCTTCCTGGTTCGACGTGCGCGCACCTTGGCGGCCCAACCCTCGCGTTGCTGCTGCGGCGCGCGGGTCACCGCTAGGGCGTCGTCAGCGACATCCTTGGTAATGACGCTGCCGGAGCCCACATAGGCGCCCTGCCCGATCCGAACCGGCGCCACTAATGCGCTGTTTGAGCCGATGAACGCGCCCGCGCCGATATCGGTCAAATGCTTGTCGAATCCGTCGTAATTGCAGGTGATTGTGCCCGCGCCAACATTGGCGCCCGCGCCCACCCGGGCATCGCCCACATAGGCCAGGTGATTGGCCTTCGCGCCCTCCTCGAAGGTCGCGTTCTTGACCTCGACGAAATTGCCGATCCGAGCCTGCTCGCCGATTTCGGCCCCGGGCCGTAACCGCGCAAAGGGTCCCACAGTGGCGCCGCGCTTCACATGTGCGCCCTCCAAATGGGAAAAAGCTTTGACGGTCACGCCATCTTCCAGCGTCACATTTCGGCCCAGCACGATGTGGGGTTCGAGCACAACGTCGGTACCCATGACGGTGTCGGCGCTGAGATAGACGGTTTCGGGCGCGATCAGCGTTGCGCCGTTCACCATGGCGAGCTCACGCAAGCGCTGCTGCATAGCGGCCTCGGCCCGGGCCAATTCGGCCCTGGTATTGATGCCGAGCACTTCCTCTTCCTCACAGGCCACGGCCACCGCTTGAAGGCCGTCGGCGCGGGCAATCTCGACCGCGTCGGTCAAATAAAACTCGCCCTTGGCGTTCTCGTTGCCGATCTTGTCCAGGATCTGCAATACGATCTCGCCGCGAAAGCCGAATACACCAGAATTGCAAAGGGTTATGGCGCGCTCCTCCGGGCTCGCATCCATCTCCTCGCGGATTGCCAGCAGCCTGTCATCGCCATTAGTGATCAATCGGCCATAGCCAGTCGGGTCGCGCGCCTCGAAGCCGAGCACAACGACGTCAGCACCCTGGCCCAGCGCTTGCCTCACAGTGCCGACTGTCTCTGGACGCAACAACGGCGTATCGCCGTAAAGCACGACGACATCGCCCGAAAATCCTTCCAGGCAATTCCGCGCCGTCAGGACGGCGTCCGCGGTGCCGTCCTGTTTGGTCTGGACGATGCACTTGGCTGAGCCATCGAGATCGCGGCAATAGGCTTCGACCGCATCCATTTGGGGCCCAAGAACGACGGTTTTCTGGTCGAAGCCGACGGCGCCCGCCATCGCCAAGACATGGCCAAGCATGGGCGTGCCGCCCAGCGGGTGGAGCACCTTCTCGAGCTCCGATTTCATCCGGGTTCCCTTGCCAGCTGCAAGAATCACCGCAATCGACGGACGGCCTGTCATGATGAGCGGATCTCTTCAGACGTCACAACCATGCTTGATCCCGTAATACCCAGTTGCAGCGCCGCATTCCGGCGTGACTCGATGCGACGCGGCCTGTTCGAGGGCTTAGCGTCCGCAGGTCGTGACGCCAAGCAATTTGTAGAAAGGACAGAAGCGCAGGAGGCCGGTGCCCAGAAGAAAGAGCCCCAGCCAGCCCCATGGTGTCTGCGGTCCGATGAAGACCAGCAGGATCAACGCAACGCCTATGGGCATCCGCATCCAACGGTCGGCGATGCCTACATTGGCTTCCATCGGCAGCTCTTTAATTCGGCCGCCTTGACGCTGCAAGCTTGCGGCAGTTCCTCATAGGGATGGGGCGCTAAAGGTATCGCATTGATTGAAGTCGCCGGATTCGAAGCCGCGGCGGAACCAGCGCACGCGCTGCTCCGACGATCCGTGGGTGAAGGCGTCTGGAACCACATAGCCCTGGGTCTTACGTTGCATCTTGTCATCGCCGATTGCGCTCGCCGCGTTTAGCGCCTCGTCGATATCTCCGGGCTCCAAAATATCTTTTGTGCGGTCGGCATTCTTCGCCCAGAGGCCGGCTAGACAGTCCGCCTGCAATTCCATCCGCACCTGAAGCGCGTTGGCGTCGCGTTGTCCCATCCGCATTTTGGCGCGCTGGACCTCTTCCGAAATGCCAAGCAGAGTCTGGACGTGATGGCCCACCTCATGGGCGATCACATAGGCCTGCGCGAAGTCGCCCGGCGCGCCGAACCTGTTCTTGAGATCGCTGTAGAAACTCAAATCGATATAGAGCTTTTGGTCGAGCGGACAGTAGAATGGGCCCATCTGAGCCATTCCGACGCCACAGGCCGAGCGCACGCCGCCCTCGAACAGCACCAGGGTCGGCTCCCGGTAGCGTTTGCCGGATTGCCGAAAGATCGTTTTCCAGGTGTCTTCGGTGTCAGCCAAAACCACTGAGATGAATTGCTTCATCTCGTCGGTTCGGCTCGAACGGGGTGACTGGGATTTAGGCGCCTGGGGACCGGGACGCTGCGCCGGGGGCAACTGCGTCTGCGGCCTCGGCATTTGCACCTCGGGCATCTGGCCCGGTTGTCCGCCGCCCAGAAGAATCCGCGGATCTATGCCGAAGAACCACATCAGTCCCAATATGACCAGCAGGCCAAAAATTCCGATGCCGCCACTGCGCCCACCACGGCTTTGCGGCATGGGAATCCGCATCCGGCGGCCGCCACTCGGGAACGGAAAGCCAAACCCTCCCCGGCGTGGACCGCCCGCGCCGCGTCGATCCTCAACGTTGTCGCTTTGCCTGCGGCCGCGCCATTTCATCGCGTCACCTCGTCCGCTGCCTGATCCGCATCGCCCGCCACCAAGCTGCGCCGGTGCCGGTCCAGGGCGAATTCTGCACGGCATATGGCGTTAGGCAAGGTCAAATCCAAGCAACCGCGCCCGGCTAGCTCAAACCTGCTGATAGGCGTCGTGGTAGGTCTCGCGCAATACATTTTTTTGTATTTTGCCCATGGCGTTGCGCGGTAGCGCGTCGACGAAATAGATCCGCTTTGGTCTTTTGAAGGCTGCCGTCTCCGCTTCCAGCGCATCAGCGATCGACCGCTCATCCAGTTCAGCGCCCGGATCCTTGGCGACGACAGCGGTAACGCCCTCGCCGAAATCTGGATGGGGCACGCCGATCACCGCCGACTCGGAGACGCCCGCAATGGCGTCGATGGCGGCCTCGATTTCCGCTGGATAGACGTTGAGACCGCCGGAAATGATCAAGTCCTTGTCCCTGCCGACGATCCAAAGATAGCCGTCCTCATCGATCCGGCCGAGATCGCCCGTGACGAAATAGCCATCGTCGCGAAACTCGCCGGCAGTGAGATCGGGCTTGCGCCAATAGCCCTTGAAGACGTTGGGCCCGCGGACTTCGATCGCGCCCACTTCGCCGGGCGTCACCGGTTGACCCGTCGCCTGGTCCGATATGCGCAAGTCCACGCCCGGTAAGGGCATGCCAACTGTGCCGGCGCGACGCTCACCATCGTAAGGGTTAGACGTATTCATGCCGGTTTCGCTCATGCCGTAACGCTCCAGGATCGCGTGTCCGGTGCGGGCCTCGAACTGTGAGAAGATTTCGGGCGAAAGCGGCGCCGAGCCCGAAATGAATAGGCGCATCGAGTGGACTATTTCCCGATCGAGCTGCGGACTTTGCAGAAGGCGCATGTAGAAGGTCGGCACGCCCATCATTACCGTCGACCCGGCCAGATGCCGGAGCACCTCGTCCACGTCGAAGCGGGGAAGCAAATGCAGCGAAGCGCCCGCCGCCATCACCGTGTTGATAGCAGTGAAGAGGCCGTGGACGTGATAGAGCGGCAATGCGTGAAGCAGGCGGTCGGTCTCACCAAAACGCCAGATCTTGGCCAGCGCCTCGGCATTCGAAATCAAATTGCCATGGGTCAGCATGGCGCCCTTGGAGCGGCCGGTTGTGCCGGAGGTATAAATGATCGAAACGACGCCATCGGTGTCCTGCTCCGCGCCCTTGAAAGTCGTATCGGCAGCGGCGGCGCATGCAGCGAATGATCCCTCGTGATCGGCGCCCAGCGTTTCGAGCCGGGGCACGCCCGCATCCGCCGCGACCGATTCGACTGCATGCTCGTCATCGGGTCCGCAGACCATCAGAGCCGGTTCCGCATCGGCAAGGAAGTACCCCAGCTCGGAGGGTGTATAGGCGATATTGAGAGGGACATAGATGGCACCCATCCGCGCGGCGCCCAGATAAAGCAGCAAGGTGGCTGGCCCCTTAGGCGTTTGCGCCGCGACCCGGTCGCCCGGCGCCACACCCAAATCACGCAACGCGTTCGCGGTTCTGGCCGTTTCCAGCTCCAAATCGCGATAGCTGTATTCTCGTCCGCCCTCGGATTGAAGGAACGGCCTGGACGGGGCCTTCGAGCCCGCTCTCGTCAGGAATTGGTAGAGACCCATACCCACCGGCCGCGACATCCATCACATGGCCATCGATTACGGCCGTGCGAGCACACTGTCTACTGCATTTATTTCATCTTAATTTTGAAGAGAATCGGGCAAAGAATTGAAAGCAATCATAAAACGCAGCATCAGGCGGCCGCAGATTTCGCATCTGTGGATAACTTCTGGGTCGGGATAGTGGCCGCGCATCCGTCACGAAAGTGAAACGGGAACGAGCGATGTTGCGCTCACCCGGACGCTCCACTCTCGGGAGGAGTAGCTCGGTTCATATGCTGCGTTTGAGCCCTGGCAAACCCCCCGCCGGGGCTCATTTTATTGATGGTCTACCTCTTGTTACGAGACGTCTGAAGCCCGGACCGGCGCCGGTTCGCTGCAGTCGAATCCGGCGCCGCCTGGCCAAGTAGAAAAGGGCAGAGCTTGCGCCCTGCCCTTTCCTTATCCCGCTGTAAAGCGCTGTCAACAGCGCCCGTCCGGCGAGACGATCCAAGAGAGAGTTCGATCCAAAGATCGTTTGATCCGAAGACCTCACGACCCGAGGTTCTCCCTACTCTCCGGACCTTCGGCTCCGGCCCCGGAACCATGGTCTCCCATGGCCTAGGACCTTTGCCTGGGTCCGTGACCCATTGTTTAGCGTCGCGTTCGCGTACGACGTGATCCTGGGATCGGCCAGATCCTAAGATCTCTCGACAATGTTCCTTGGGCCCCCCGATGCCGGTCTGTGCTCATCCTATTCTCCACCGAAGTGGAGCCTCGGAGGCGCCGCGACACCGGGATGTGAAACACTGCCTAAGCCGCTCTCGGCAAAGAACGACCTCGGACTTGCCGCGTCCTTGTTGCGCTGGTTTTCCCCGAAGGGCTCCCGCACAACCAAATCCAAGCGTACTTCAAATTCGCATTTGCGCCAGGGCTCACAGACACAAGGGGCGTGGTTATCCCCGATATCCTCATTTTCCACAGGAGCGAGCAGTTTCGACGGGCTGCTCCATCAACCATCGGCACAGGAATACCTCTTGATCGATCGGACCATGCGGTAAAATTTGCGTAATTTCGCAAGATTGTGCAGAGATATCGCCGCGAATCAGTGCGTCCGCATGGATTGGATATGGCCGAACCCTCAGTCGAGTATCTGACCACCAAGGAACTTGCCCAGCTGCTCCGCATCAAGGAGCGCAAGGTCTATGACCTCGCGGCTTCGGGAGCAATTCCCTGCAGCCGGGCCATGGGCAAGCTGCTGTTTCCCCGCGCCGCCGTCGAGGCTTGGGTCGCCCAGCACAGTTCAGGCGCCCCGGCACCGCTCACGGCAGACCGGCCGGCGGTGATATTGGGAAGCAGCGACCCGCTGCTGGAGTGGGCGCTTCGGGAATCCCATTCGGGTCTGGCGAGCTTCCTCGATGGCAGCATGGATGGCTTGGAGCGGCTTGCCCGTGGTGAAGGAATTGCGACCGGCCTTCACGTGTTCGATCCCGCAAGTGGGGACTGGAATCGGTCGGTCGCTGCAGCGCGCTTCGATGGGCAGCCGGTGGTGCTGGCCGAATGGGCTTGGCGCGAGCGGGGATTGATTGTCGCCCGTGGGAACCCGAAGAAGATTCGTGGCGTCGAGAGTCTTGGCGGACTGACGATTGTTCCCCGGCAGGCCGCGGCGGGCAGCCAAGTTCTGCTCGAGCACCTGCTGCAAGAGGCCGGCATTGCAGGCGGCGATATCCAACAATTGCCCCAAGCGCGGAGCGAAGCCGACGCCGCTCTCGCGATTCTTGAGGGCAAGGCGGATGCCGCTCTCGGCCTATCGTCGCTGGCCAAGCAATATCAGCTGGATTTCGTGGAGATCGTTAAAGAGCGCTTCGACCTGCTGGCGTGGCGGCGGGACTGGTTTGAGCCGGCCTTTCAGGATCTGCTCGCATTCTGCCGGTCCAGTGAATTCCTGGAGAAGGCTCAGGAACTGGGTGGCTATGACGTGTCAGGGCTGGGTCGCGTCCATTTCAATGGCTGAAGCGCTTGCAGATCGGCGCAGGCGCGTCGCCAGCGATCAACTCCCATCCTTGTCGGCGTTCGGGAAGAACAGCTGCTGGCCGTCCAGCTGATAGCTGGCAATCGCGTCCTGGCCGTCCTTGCTCACAATCCAGTCGATAAAGGCCTGCCCTGATTTTGCCCGCACGCCTGGATGACGCTCCGGATTGACCAGAATAATGCCATATTGGTTGAACAATTCGTCGTCGCCCTGAACCTGGATCGCATGATCGCGCCTATTCTTGAAGCTGATCCAGGTCCCTCTGTCGGTCAAAGAATAGGCGCCCATTTCCACCGCGGCATTCAGGGTAGCCCCCATGCCCGCGCCCATTTCGCGATACCACTTTCCTGAGTATGCAGTCGGGTCGATCTTGGCCTCCTGCCACAGCGCCAGTTCCTTTTTGTGGGTCCCGGAGTCGTCGCCGCGGGAAGTAAACATCGCCCCGGATTTCGCAATTAGTGCGAGGGCCTCTGACACGTTCTTGGAATCGGAAATGCCCGCGGGATCGTTTGCCGGCCCGACAATCACGAAGTCGTTGTACATGACGTCGTGCCGCTTCACCCCATGGCCATCGGCGACAAATTTCTCTTCGGCCGGCTTGGCGTGGACCAGCAGTACATCGCCATCGCCATTGCTGGCGTTCTTCAATGCTTGACCTGTCCCGACCGCCACCACACGGACATCGATGTCGCTCTTCTTGGTGAAGAGCGGCAGGATGTGATCATAGAGGCCAGAATTCTTCGTCGAGGTGGTCGACTGCAAGACGATGAAGTCGTCCGCTGCCAACGACCCAGTGGCGATGCCGGCTGGCGCGACACCTATGACGAGAGCCACAAGAAAAAGCCAAAGGCCCGCCAACGCTTTATTCATTCCATCAACTCCAAGGCGACATTACATAACGATCCGACCAGCCAAATAATCCTGGGCTTCCGAGCTCTGAGGATTGTCGAAGAACTGCTCCGCCGGTGCCTGCTCAATGATCCGGCCCTGATCGACAAATATGACCTCATCCGCCAGTCGCTTGGCTTGGCCGAAGGCATGGGTAACGAAGATAATCTTGGCCCCCCCGGATTCGGCCTCCTTGACCAAACTCTCGATGGCCGAGACCGACGCGGGGTCCAAGCTCGCTGTCGGTTCGTCCAGGAACAAGACTTCGGGATCGAGCGCCAAGGCCCGAATAAGCGCGAGGCGCTGCTGCTCACCGCCTGAGAGCTTGCGTGCGGGCGAGTTTGCCAGATGACCAAGAGCGCCCATCGCCAGCAGCTCATCGCGGCGTGGTGTGATTTCACCGTCCCGGGATTTCAGAACAAAGTCGATATTGGCTGCCACCGAACGGCGCAGCAGAACGGGCTGCTGAAACACCATGGCCTGGCGTTTCCGGATATCGGTCGAAACGGGCTTGCCGCGCCACAGAACTTCGCCAGAAGTGGGGGCCATCAGTCCATGCAGCAGGCGAAGCAACAAGCTCTTACCGGCCCCGTTTGGGCCCATCACTACCGTTACGGGACCCGCGCCAATAGTCAGATTCACATCGTCGATCAATCGCTTGCCGCCCACCTCGAAGACCAGCTTGCGGGTCTCGACGGGCAGAATGCCGCTGCGCTCATTGCTGGCGCTCGCTACCGATTTGGGTTTTGCGGCCATATCAAGCATAGGCAAATCTGGCCGCCGTGCCGCGCAGCGCCATCACGGCCCCATTCACCGAAAGCGCAATCGCGATCAGCACAATTCCCAGCGCCAGCGCCAGCGCCAAATCGCCGCGCGACGTTTCCAGCGCGATCGCGGTGGTCATGACCCGGGTCAAATGATCGATATTGCCCCCGACGATAATGACGGCGCCAACTTCAGCGATCGCGCGGCCAAAGCCCGCCAAGGCCACCGTTAACAGGCTGAAGCGCCCGTCCCATAGCAGCGCTCCGATTGCCCGGCCCGGCCCCACGCAAAGCGACCGGAACTGTTCGGCGTATTCGCTATGCAAATCCTCGATGACTTGCCGCGAGAGCGCGGCCACAATCGGCGTCACCAGCACGATCTGAGCAATAATCATGGCGGTCGGCGTGTAGAGCAGCTCAAGCCACCCAAACGGACCTGCCCGAGAGAATGTCAGGTAGACCATCAGGCCCACGACCACTGGCGGCAGGCTCATCAGGGCGTTCATCAAGACCGCAATGGTGCCGCGCCCCGGGAACTGCCAAGCCCCCGCGGCTGCACCTAGCGGAAACCCGATCAGACAGGAAACCGCCACCGCCGTCAGCGAGACCCGCAAGGATAGGCCCACGATCTCCATCAGATCGGGATTGGCGTTGAAGACTAAATCGAGGGCGAGGCGAAAGGCTTGGGCAAACTCATGCATCTAGACGGTCCATGCGCAAAGTTCTGCACTATACTGTGTTATTCTGCATAATTTACGACCCATTGACAATGCGCCAGCGAATGAAGTCCATCATGCGGAGGCAGCCTAAGGCGTAATCGCTTGTGCCTTCAGCCTGCCCCGCCGGTTCTCGGAGATCTCGAAGCTCACCGGTGCGAAGGCTTGCTCCAGGGGCGGCACGGCCTGGTAGGCGTCGCAGTCGCCGCACATGAATATGTCGACCGCGGCGTAAGCGCGCTCCGGCCAAGTGTGGATGCTAATGTGGGACTCGGCCAACAGAGCGACGCCCGTCACACCGCCGCTGGATAGAAATTTGTGAAGACGGATGTCCAGAATGGTCGCCTGCGCCGCCTCTGCAGCCCGCCTTAGCGCAGCTTCTATGAAGTCCTCATCGTCGAGCCGCTGGGCGCCCCAGAACTCGAGCAATAAATGCAATCCGGCAAAGCGCTCGCCGTCTATTTCGACAAACTTGTCATCTAGTGCAACCTGTGCGGCTCTCGCGCCCTTCGTCTCGACAACCGGTCGGTTCATTGGCGAATTCTTCCCCTCTCTTCACGCTGGCCGATGTCTGGCGCCTGCTTATCACAGGAAACTCATTTCGGCACGCTGATCGCAATCTAGACGCGGTCAGTTCGGGCTCGGACTTGGAAAACCAATTGTCTCTTTCGATGGAATGGAGCCGGTGACGGCTAGCTTGTTGATTACGTGGGTTAACCCCACGATAAGCCCCGGTTCGCCTTGCTGTCGCCACGTTGCTGGCCAATTGAAAAGGTTGCGGGTCATCGAAATGTACTGAAGCACGGGGCCTAACAACCACGCGCATTGCGTGGCGTTTCAGTATGGGTGGTGGAATGAGGGTGTCGGTATTCCGAACGGTCCGGCGGGGGCTGTGGCGCACGCCATACATTCATTTTGTCGTCCTCGCCTGCACCATGGCGGCGCCGGCCGCAGCACTGGCCGAGTCGATGACCGAGGCCCTCTCCTCAGCCTATGTGACCAATCCGACCATGAATGCAGCGCGCGCCCAGCAGCGCTCGGTCGACGAGCAGATCCCGATTGCCAATGCGGACCTTCTACCCGACGTCACGTTCAACGCCGACAGGGGGCAAGAGGTCCGCAACCTAAAGCTAAATCCGGCGGCTGGGGGAGGCGCCGGCTTGTCATCGATCTTTTCGGAGGGCAAGACTCGGCCGGCCGGCTATTCCTTCACACTCAATCAAAACCTGTTTCGCGGGTTTCGCACCATCAGCGCCATTCGCGAAGCTAAGGCCAATATTTTTGCGGGCATCGAAGACCTCAGAAACACCGAGCAAACGACACTGCTCAACGGAGCAACTGCCTATATCGATGTTTTGCAGAACCAGGCCATCGTCCGGCTGCAGGAGAACAACGTGAAAGTGCTGCGCGAGCAGCTCAAGGCGACCAAGGACCGCTTCGAGGTCGGCGAAGTGACGAGAACCGACGTCGCCCAATCCCAGGCGAGCCTGAGCAGCGCCATATCGCAGCTCAGCCTGGCTCGCTCCAATCTCAAGACCGCCCGAGCGAACTACGAGGAAGTTATCGGTCATCCGCCAAGCGAACTGAGCCAGCCCGCTCCGATCGACGGCATCCTGCCCACGGACCTGCAGTCCGCGCTGCTGACGGCAGATGAAGAAAGTCCGACGATCCTGAACGCCATCTTTCTGGCTGAAGCTTCGCGCTACGCCGTCAAAGAGCTGGTTGGCGAGCTTCTGCCCGAAGTCACGTTTGAAGCCGAGCACCAATTTCGCTTCGAGCCCTCGCGCACCGTTGAGGAGCAGGAGACCACGACCTTCACGGGCCGGGTGAATGTGCCGCTTTACCAGGGTGGAGGGGTCGCCGCCCAAATCCGGCAGGCCAAAGAGGTGAACCGGCAACGTCTCGATGAGGTCGTCGCCTCGCGCACCACGGCTCGCGCAGATGTGGTCTCAGCTTGGGGCCAGCTGGTTGCCACGCGGGCCCAGATCGAATCGGACGAATCTGCAGTCAACGCCAACACAATCGCGCTTCGTGGCGTTCGCGAGGAAGAACGGGTCGGTCAGCGCACCGTGCTGGACGTGCTGGATGCCGAGCAAACTTTGTTGGATTCGCAAGTCAACCTGGTGACCTCCAAGCGCGACAAGGTTGTCGCTGCCTACACGGTGCTGCAATCCGTCGGCAGGCTCGACTCTTACGCCTTGAATTTGCCCGTTCAGCACTATGATCCGCTGCTGCATTACCGGAAGGCGAAGTTTAAGCTTCTTGGACTGAATCCCGACCGGGGCAGCCTGATCTTCCAGATCTTCAACAGTGGCGCCGCCTATTCCGATTATCCCAACCGCTGAGCAGGCGGTCCGGCGATAGGCCCTGCAGCGTGCAACTGATCGAACAAAGCTGCTCCGCTGCCTGGAGATAAGTGGCAGAACCGATTAAGTTGCTGGTCGCGCACCAATGGGCGCCGCTGCCCATGTGTTTCGACGCTACGGACTTGTACCCCGCGTTTAACGGCGATCGGCCCTTGATTTACGCAATCACATCCCCCGCTTCGGCAATGCTTGAGAGCCGTTCATGAGTATCCGCAGCTGGTTTGGTCTCGCGCTAATCGTACTCGCGGGCGGCATCCTCGCATTGTGGTATTTGGGGGATCGCCGCGAATACATGATCGCTATCGCCGCAGGCCAAAAATCTGAGCAAGCCTTCCGGCTCATCAAAGCAGTCCAATTGGTCACCCACCGGCACTATCCCGAGATCAAAATCGAGGTTTTCGAAACTCGCGGATCGCTGCAGAATGCCAGATTGCTGGACAGCGGTGCCGTCGATCTCGCTACGACCCAGGCCGACCTCGTGTTTGGCCGCCGGGCGCAGCTGGTGGCCGAGCTCTACGCAGATGCCTTCCAGCTGGTGGTACGGCGCCAAAGCGGCATCAAGGACATTGGTGATCTGGTTGGCAAGCGTATCGCCCTGCCGCCCGACCAAAGCGGTGAGTACGAGTCATTTTGGTTCCTGGCATCGCATTACGATCTGACCATGGACGAATTGGAGGTCTTCCCCGGCACCGAGGCGACAACCGATTGGTTGATGATCAATGGTGATGTAGATGCGTTGTTCCGGGTCCGCGCGGCTGGAGATGCTTCCGTACTGCGGCTGATCGACGAGCTCGACGCCGAGGTGATTCCGATCCCCCAGGCGGGCGCCTTGCGGCTGAAGCAGCCCGCATTGCAGGTCGGTGTCATTCCCGAGGGCTCATACAATGGCCGCCCGGCCGTTCCGGCGCGTGACCTCCCGACCGTTTCGGTCCAGCGGCTGCTCGTTGCCCGCGAGGACGTGCCAGACGAGGTCATCTCGAAGCTCACTTCGATCCTGTTCGAGCGCCGCCGCGAGTTGATCGATCTCGTTCCGCTTGCGGGCTCGATCACCGCACCCAATCGGAGCGGCGGCACGTTCTTGCCGATCCATGCCGGCGCGCAAGCATTTTACGACCGGGACCAACCGTCGTTTTTGCAGGAAAACGCCGAAGCGCTGGCGCTCGCCGTTTCCATCGTAGTCGTCTTCATCTCAGGCCTGTTGCAACTCGCATCGCGCAGGCGCAAGCGGGTAATGGACACCTATAATCGCGAGCTACTGGAACTTGCCCAGCGCGCCCGCAAAGCGACCAGCTTTCAGGCTCTGGATCAGTGCCACGCTCAGCTCGCTGATTTTGTCGGCCGGATCGTCCAGGCGGCCGAACGCGGCAACATCAACGCCCAGGAATTCAATCTGTTCAATTTTACCTATTACGCGGTGGAGGACGCCATCCGGGACCGCGAGGTTCAGATGGAACGGGCCGAAAGGACTGACGCGGGTACAAGACGGAACTCGATGCGTCGGATCAAGGGACCCAGGGAGGCTGCGTCGTAATGAGCCGGTCCCGCATCGTCGACTTTTGCATCATTGCCGGTTTCGCGCTGCTGATAGGCGTAGGCACCGGCTTTATTGTCGAGCGCTACACGCGGGCCAATGTCGTCGAGTCTGCATTTGACCGGATGAGACTGTTTCACGACTTGAGGAAGGCGGCCGTCGAGGACTTTATGCGCTCGATGACATCCGACGTCAGGGCCATGAGCCGAAACGGCCGGATGATCGAGGCGGTAAATAGCTTCGACGAGTCCTGGAACCAGATGGGAGCCGATGCACCTCAAGTGCTGAGGCGGCTCTATATCGATGAGAACCCATATACTCTGGGAGAACGAGGGCTGCTGAAGGACGCGGGCGACGGCTCCCGCTACAGCAAGGTTCACGCCGAGTTTCACGAGTGGGCCGGGCGTTTTCTCGGCCACTTCGGCTATTACAACATGTTCCTGATCGATCCCGACGGCAACATCGTCTATAGCGCCGCCAAAGAGGAAGACTTTGCCACCAACTTGAATGACGGCCCCTACAGCGACAGCCCGCTTGGACGCGTCTTCCAGCTCGCTGTTAAGCGCGGCCCGGACCGGGTGTCGGTCTCCGATTTCGAACTCTACGAGCCGAGCCAGGAAGTACCTGCGACATTCATCGCCACCGCGATCTACTCGAAGGACCGGGAACTACAAGGCGTCTTAGCTATCGAACTGCTGGCCGGACCCATCAACGACCTGCTGCATTTCACCGCCGGGATGGGCGAGACGGGTGAGACCTATCTCGTCGGCAATGACAATTTGATGCGAAGCCAATCGCGGTTCATCCGGCAATCGACCCTGCTCTCGCAACGCGTGGATACGCCCTCGGTCAAGAGCGCACTTGCCGGCTTCAGCGGCGCCCAAGTGATCGACGATTACCGCGGCATACCGGTGCTATCGGTCTACTCGCCGGTGGATTTCGGTGGGCAGCCCTGGGTGCTGCTGGCCGAGATCGATCGGGACGAAATTCTAGGACAAATGAACTTCTGGCCGATTGTAATTTCCGGACTGATTGCGGGCCTGCTGGCAGCGCTGGCAGCCGTCACGGTCTATCGGATCTATATCTGGCGATAGTGTTGGCGCAATCCGGCACTGAGTTGGCCCGACCGGCGGACGCCAAGCGCGCGAACCAACGGTCCAGTGCACTGCGGCGGCGAGGCGGTGGCCATTCAAAGCCCCTAAAAGAACAATCTGACGGCGCTAGGAAACACGCCCGCCGGGAAGGCTAAGCACTGTGATGAGGTGGATCTCCTTATTGATCCTGTCGCTGCTCTTGAGTGCGGCTAGCCCGTTCCAAAGGGCCAATACACCGTGTGTACTTGATCCCGCTCAAATTCCTGAGAGCTGGCGGCCATCCGCCGATGTGCAGAAAAGCTTGAATCCCGCGCCATGGTCGCAGAGCGAAGCGAGCGATGCCGAGCATGCGATTGAATCGGCTCTGGATGAAATGATCGGCTATTTCAAGCGGAAGCCTTCGGCGGTCCAAAATATCTGGGATGATTCGGTCGAAGCTCTGATCCAGGTCACTTATTCCAGTGCAAACAAGCCGGAATTCGACGCCAAAGTGCGCGACGCGGCGCGCGGCAATCTGACGGCACTGATTACGCCCTATCTCACTCTCGATCCGGAGACGGCGAAATGCGACGAGTTCGAGCGGTTGCTACCGCTCGCTATATTCGCCCACAGGCTCTATCCCGCACAGGACACGCGAACAGAGGCGATAACGAAGCGCAGCAACGCGGCGTATCGCGATTGCGGCTCGCTCGAGGCCGCCACCGGATATGACCTTCAGGAAGTCTTGGGCGACAAACAAGCTCAGCCGAAGGATCTCCTTGAACTCTACATTTGGTGTCTCTGGTTCATAGAGGCCGAGCTATACCCAGATATCGAACTGCCTGTCGAAACCCGTGATTACGGTCCGGCTCTTTGGAAATACTTCCGGACCTATCGGCTCGCTGGAGCGAGCGAGTTCGAGGACGGGGCCCGGGACGAAGACTTCATCGCGATCGCAGATCTTGCCCCCCACATCGCCCACATTCCGACCGGCACCCACCGGTTCCCGCTCTACGTGGAGGACTCGCCCAACCTCTACCGGTTCCACCGCGAGAACTTCTATCCGGTCTTGGAGCTGGGCGAGCTCGACCTGTTTGCTTCCTTCGTGGACACGCTTCGGCAGTATGGTTGTACCCCGGAGAACGACGTGCAGGTGCGTGACGGGACCCGCTATCTCCTTAAGGTCTTTCACGACAACAACGATCGGTGGATGAACATTCGGCGAGACGGCGAGAGCGATGCCGACCTCAACGACTACGACCTAATCCACTATCCCTGGACGGGCGTGTTGGGTCTTCGGGTTCGGCAGGTGGAGCAGCCGAAACCCGGCAACATTGGCGGCGTTGTTCGGCGCTGGCTGGCGCATCCGCGCTGACCGGACCAAAGCTTCGCTCCTCGAGGATTACTCGGCAAGGAAGAGCCGCGGCAGCAAATCGCCAGGACCGGCTTCGACCCCTGCCCGAGCTCAAAGCGATGACGGGGCGAGCGCGGCTCCAACGATTGGCTCTACCGTGTGATCAGCATGCCTTGGCGTGGTTCTTCCTAGGTGGACGCGGGGTCCCGCTTTTTCTGGGCCTTCAAAACGTCGAGCGCGCGAGTGATCAACGGATCAGAACCGTTTTCGATATCTGCCCTTTTGTTCAGCAGCTCGATATCGACGGGCACCCCCTCTCCCTCGTAGCAGATCATGTCGGCTGAAAAGTACTTTTGGTAGGACAAGCAATAGCGCCATCCATTGGGGAGCTTCTTGTCCAGTGTATAAGAGAAAATACCATTGGTGCGGTCGCCTATGATCGTCACATGGGGCAACTCCCTGATCGCAAGCGCGAACGCCTCGCCCCCGCTGAAAACGGAATCGTTGGTCAAGAGTGCGATCGGTCCGGTGAATTGGCCCTCGCCCTCGGGCTCGAGATGCCAAGTTCGTAACTTCTTGTAGTCGTCGTCACCTGGACCATTTTTCGTCTTCCTGTGGAAGGCCACGCGCTTGCGGTCGCAGAAGCGGTTGATGATCGCGATTGCGATGCTGTCTTCGCCCCCGGGAAGATCTCGGATATCGATAATGAATCCCTGCAGCTCATCGAAGTCGCGCCCAATCCCGTCGAGAGCAGCCGTTAATTTCCGTTTTTTGACGTCCTCCAATTCGAGGATCCGGAGATAGCCGAATGCTTTGGATCTGCAGTAGTGAAGCATCCATGCCCTTGTCTCTTCGGGGCGCCCGAATCCGTTGGCGGCAAGGGTCTTGGCGGTAGTCTTGAAGAGCTGCTTCACCTGCCGGCCTGAGAATTCCTTTCGGAATCGCGTCATTGGCTCGGGGCTAAAATACCATTTCCTTCGATTGCTTTCGCCGATGGCCTTGGCCGTCAGCTCGACATGCCCGTCATCCAGAGGGTCGAGCATTTGGCAGAAGATTTCGAACAGCTCCCAATCGCTGGTCTGGCTTGTGACCTTGGGCCGGTAGGTGTCGTACTGCTGCTGCCAATCGACATTCCGCAATTCGAAAAACGGATATCTGCTATGAAATGTTTGCCACAGTGCCTCGAAATTTATTTCGGGATCATGTTCGATCATGGCCACACCTAGTCTTGACTGAGCCAAGCCGACGCAACCGTCTGTACATTCAGCCCAACTTTGGAGACAGAAGTCGTTGGAGGCATCCCAACCACAGGCCGAGAATACAGGAATTTGCGGGTTTTGACTTTTGGACAGCCATCGTATCGTCATATAGACCTTTGAGAACCTGCTCCGAGACCGACGGTGTAGCATCTCTTCAAAAGAGTGGCTGGAGGCAACATGCGTATGCAACGGCTTCCGAGAATGCGAAAGATACCGTCGAGCGAATCCATCTGGTCTCTAGGGTAGTATAATGATCGTTCAATCGCCTTTAGATCTAGTATTTCGAGATATATTTTATCGAGTTTCTGATTTTTGTAATAATAGCGACTTATTTTTGAAGTTAGAGGGGTTCAATATTACGGGCTCTATCAAGATTAAAACCGCAATCGCGTTAATCGACAATCTTGAGAGCCGGGGCATCATCGAGCCCGACAAATCGGTGATCGTGGAGTCCTCATCTGGGAATCTCGGACTGGCGCTGAGCCTGGTCTGCGCAGTCAGGGGCTACAAGTTCATTTGCGTCACCGACACCAATGCCAGTCGAGCCAATGTGAGGGGCATGGAGCTCTATGGGGCCAGGGTCATAGTTGTCGACGGTCGCGATGGCGCGGGGGGGTTCCTGGAAAACAGATTTGATGTCATCGATCGGCTGCTCCGATCTGATCCAAACGCAGTCTGGCTCAATCAATACGCCAACCCCGCCAACCCGAATGTTCACTGTGAGCAGACGGCGAACGAGATCGTCGGGGAATTTGAACGGGTCGATTGGATCTTCGTGGGGACCGGCACAACGGGTACGCTTACCGGAGTGGCGGAGCGGCTTCGCCAGGAATATCCCGACATTAAGGTGGTGGCCGTCGAGCCGGCGGGATCGGTGACGTTTGGCGGCCCGCCCGGAGAACGCAACATTCCTGGCATTGGCACGAGCCGCAAACCGGAGCTGGCGGAGCTCGCCAAGCCCGACAGAATCGTAACGATCGACGAGGAAACCACCGTCGAATCTTGTCTATCCTTTGTTCGGGACCATCACCTACTAGTGGGAGGAAGCACGGGCACGGTGCTGGCCGCCGTCCGGCAGCTGGCACCGGAATTCGCGCCGGGTGACATCATCGTGGCCATATCCGCCGATCTCGGAGAAAAATATCTCGATACGGTCTATGACCCGGCCTGGGTCGAGAATTTTATCGTCAGCGAAAGAAAATTGGCGGCACGAGCTTAGGCAATATGAGCGTGAGCGCCGCGCCAGCTTTCTACGTAATCCCGGGTACGGCGGTTAAGACGGCAATCGATGGTGATCGCGAGCAAGTCTTCCAAGCCATCGAGGCGGCGTACCGTCTCCACGCCTCCGGTGATGCGGTAAATCCGGACAGCTACTTCCTCCGATATCCGAAAAACCCCAAGTCGCGCATCATTGCATTGCCGGCGCATCTCGGCGGTCCGGTGCAAAAAAGCGGCATCAAATGGATAGCGAGCTTTCCCGAAAATATCGCCGCCAACTTGGCCCGGGCCTCAGCGGTCCTGATTCTGAACGATGCGACGACCGGTTATCCCCTGGCCTGTATGGAGGCGTCGCTGATAAGCGCCACGCGCACCGCCGCCTCCGCCGCATTGGCGGCAGAGCGTATTTCGTCCAACCCCTTTGAAGCAACTCTCGGCGTCATCGGAACCGGGCTCATCGCCCGCACGACCGTAGAATGGCTGTTGTTTCGAAATTGGAAGTTCCGCGGAATCCATCTGTTCGATTTGGACCCAGGCGAATCCCAGCGGTTCGGCAACTGGCTCAACGATGTCCACGGCTTGCATGCGAACATCGTAGATTCTCTAGAGAGCGCGGTTCGCGGCTCCTCTCTGATTGCCTTCACCACGACAGCAGCCGAGCCCTATGTGGCCGACGAAGAGCTGTTTTCTCACTCCCCCACCGTGCTTCATTTGTCGCTGCGGGATATTGGCGAGAACCTGATCCTTGCATCGCAAAATATCGTGGACGACGTCGATCATTGTCTGAAGGCGAATACGTCGCTTCATCTCACCGAGCAAAAGACTGGGAACAGGGATTTTGTACTTGGGAATCTGGTGGACGTGATGGATGGCAAGGTCGCACTCCATCGCGAGGGCGCCCGGATATTTTCGCCGTTCGGCCTTGGAGTCCTCGACATAGCCTTAGGAAATCTTGTCCTCGACGCCGCGAAGGCATCGGGTACGGCAATTGAGGTGCCCGATTTCTTCAGCAATTCCGCTCGCTGGTGAAGACACGCAATGCGTTGGGCTGGACGATGGAAAATCGTTGAGTTCTGCGCCCCAGGACCCATAGATAAGTCCCGTCCGAAGCCACAGAACAAGTCGGGCCGCATTAGGAACATCTTGGAGAGAATTCATAAATGTCGGGCGTTTGGAGCTGGAACGAATGGGATCAACTGGAAGAAGTGATCGTGGGAAATCCGCTGAAAGGGCGATTTCCGACACCGGATGTGAGCACCCAGTTGGCCGAGTTTCCCGATCGCCCGCTGGCACAGATCCCGCGCGGCCCCTTCCCTCAGCGGATCGTCGAGGAAGCCGAAGAGGATTTGCAGGATTTCATCGGCGTACTCACGGGAATGGGGATTACCGTCAAGCGTCCCGATACCTGGCCCCATGAGGCGAAGTTTTCCACCGTCAATTGGGAATCCGAGGGCTACTCCAACTACTGCCCGCGCGACGTCCTGCTGGTCGTCGGCGACAATATTATCGAAACGCCCAATGTGATCCGCGCCCGTGCCCAGGAGACCTTCAGCTATCGCAGCCTGCTGATGGACTATATGCACTCCGGCGCCAAGTGGATCAGCGCGCCCAAGCCCATGCTGCTGGACTCGCTGTTCGATGTCGATCTCGCCAAGCCCACGCCACGCGACGACGAACCCGCCTTCGACGCCGCAAACATCCTGCGCTTTGGTCAGGATTTGATCTATCTGGTGAGTGCCACGGGCAACGAATTAGGGGGCCATTGGCTGCAGTCGATTCTAGGCGACAAGTTTCGCATCCATTTCCTGAAAGACGTCTACTATGGCAGTCACATCGACTCGACCTTTGTGGCCTTGCGCCCCGGCTTGATCCTCTGCAATCCCGCCCGCATCAACGACGATACCCTTCCCGATATCCTGAAACAGTGGGAGGTCATCTACAGCCCGCCCATGGAGAACACCGACAGATACGACGCCGACTATCTATCCAAATGCATCGGCAGCGACTGGATCGATATGAACGCATTCAGCATCAATCCAAATTTGGTCGTGGTCGATCGCGATCAGACGGCGCTCATCAAGCTGCTGGAAAAGCACGGCCTTGACGTGATCCCGCTAAAGCTGCGGCACTCGAAATTGCTGGGCGGCGGATTTCATTGCGCTACTCTAGACGTCCGGCGAAAGGGTGAACTCGAGCAGTATTTCGATTAGGTGCTGAGCTGTGTTGATCCAACCGAGAGTTCCGAGGCCAAAGGTCGGGTCGCCCGTGGTTGATTGAGAGTCATGAGTACCGGCGGACTCCGCCGGGGAATGGTGAAGGTCCTTGGCGCTAGTCCTGATATCGGTCCTAGTATTGATCCTAGTCGCGAGCTTTGCGGCGTGGCGGCGCTATCTCTGGGCCACGGAGGCGGAACAGCAAGACCGGCGGCAATCCGGCGACAACAGTCTGACCGAGGTGTTCG
>Ga0315336_1001869_pt1 | contig 36219 bp, 15 predicted proteins | sample ASW5metaG_FD_204512 | JGI IMG/M metagenome (GOLD analysis project Ga0315336, IMG submission 204512) | Ammonia-oxidizing marine archaeal communities from Monterey Bay, California, United States - ASW #5 | ecosystem: Environmental > Aquatic > Marine > Intertidal zone | place: USA: California... | reverse complement strand
TAGACGCCAAGTATAACTGGTGGGGGAGTACAACTACGACAGCGATGGATGCGGGCAGCAACCCCAAGGACATCGCCAAGATCTATGATAAATATGATAATGATGCTAAAGGGTTCGTCAATTATGGGGGGTGGCTGAATCAATCTGGCGGTACACCCACTGCAACTTCCTCTACCGGTTCAATTCTTCTTACCGATTCTGATGGTACTGAGCAGTTGAACTTTGCCTCGGGGTCTACTTTGTATATTAAGGTAACGGACGCTGACCGGAACACCAACAGCGGCAGTGCACAGACGATTACGGCAACGGTAAAGAGTGAGACAGAGACCACGGCAGAGAGCGTGACCTTAACAGAGACGGGTGTCAATACGGGTATATTTATGGGCAGCATCGCTTTTGAGGTGGCCACCGCCAGCAATGGGGACAGTAAGCTGCAGGTCGCCAAGGGAGATAAGCTGACCGGTACTTACATCGATCCAGCTGATGATTTTGGGAACAGTAAGACAGTAACAGGTCTGGCCTTTTACTCCGTATCCTTGGTTACGGGCACGATCGCGACCAACACAACCTGGACCAAGGCCAATAGCCCTTATCTTATCACGGGGGATGTGACTGTTAATGAGAATAAAACCTTGACCATAGAACCGGGTGCGCAGGTGCGCTTTGTGGCCATTAGCGATGATAAGAGCAGTGGGGATGACATCAACCGGTCGGAGCTGAGGATCCGGGGGAAGCTGGTGGCCGTGGGGACAGCCGCGGACACGATTGTGTTCACTTCCAATGCCGAGACCCCGGCCAGTGGAGATTGGTACGGGATCCGGACCTATGACTCCGGCAGCAGGGTGACGATGCAGTACTGTAAGGTGGAGTATTATACTTTCGGGGTGCGGGCCAGTGGCTCTCATTCCGCCTCCGATACGCTAAAGGTAGAGAACTCTCGGTTCCGTTCTGGAGGGACGGCGTTGTCCAAGACTGGTAGCGAAAGTCACTGGATATTTGTTTTCAATAACAATGTGGTGGAGGGTTCTGATGCGGTGGATTGGATGCGTGATTTTAAGTATGCCGAGGTACGGGGCAATACGGTCACGAAAGGAAAAATCCATATGGATGGTGACTGGCACAGCGCCAGGGCGGTTGTAAAGAAAAACACCCTGACGGAGGGAGGCGGGATTCGTGTATACGCTGCGTATGATGGTGGGGAGATTAGTGAGAACGTACTTAGAAACATATCAGGCACAGGTATTGAGGCCTCTTACAGCTATGATGGTCCCTTCACGGTTACGGATAACACCATTGATACGACATCTAACTATGGTATTTATATGTATCAAGTGGGAGACAATGATGATACAGTGACTGTGAAGAACAACACTATTAAAAACACACGGTATAGTGGCATGTATCTTCGATCCTCAGATAAGTACCCATTGCTAATTATCAAGTACAATAACATTAACCGGCCCGGTACTAGCTGCTGGAAGTGCAGCAATGATAGTTACAGTGGTATTTACATCAGTTCGGGCCAGAGCACTACCATAGAGATGGTGAGCAACACCATTGACAGCAGCGGTTCCTGGGGCATGCACCTGAACCAAACCAGCGGTGTGGTGGATAGCAACACGGTGACCAAGAGCGGCTACGGCGGTATTCGCCTGTACGGCAACTTTAATTATCCTTCTGTGGGATCCATCCGTTACAACACCATCACCGGCAGTTACAACAGCAGTGGGGCGGGGATCTATAATGACAGCTACTCCCGGCCAGTCGTTAATTATAATGATCTGCACAGTAATGCAGGATATGATTTTTACAATAATACCGATAAGTCGGTATATGAGGAACTAGACGCCAAGTATAACTGGTGGGGGAGTACAACTACGACAGCGATGGATGCGGGCAGCAACCCCAAGGACATCGCCAAGATCTATGATAAATATGATAATGATGCTAAAGGGTTCGTCAATTATGGCCAGTGGCTAGCCAGTGATGCTACTGTATCGCCGGACGTTATCACAGGGCTTACGGCCATTGCCGGGGACCAGCAGGTCACCCTGCGGTGGAACCGGAATACAGCATCTGACCTGACGAAATACCGCATTTACCACAGCACCACTTCGCCCGCCAGTACAAAATTGACCGATGTAACGTCTGGTACACCTATCGATACGTTTTATGTGCATACCAGCCCCGTTGCGGGTCAAACCAATTATTATCGCGTAACGGCAGTTGATCAGGCCAGTAATGAAAGCCCCTATTCAAATGAGGCCAGTGCATCCACCTTATTGTTTTCAGTACTGGATCCTGGGTTGCCTGGCGTTTCCTTTGGAGATATGCAATGGGCAGATGTGGATAATGATAATGATCTAGATGTACTAATAACGGGATATACTGGGTCGGAGGCCATCACAAAATTATACCGAAATTCAAGCGGCACATTTACTGTGGATACAACTTCATTTATAGGTGTTTATTATAGTTCGGCTGCTTGGGGAGATTATAACAAAGACGGATATATTGACTTATTAATTAATGGCTATACCGGAACCGCTATTCTATCAAAAATATATACAAACTCTGCAAACGGATTTACTGAGCTAACCACCTCGATTAATGGGGCTTATAATGGTACCGCAGACTGGCTTGATTATGATAATGATGGGGATTTAGATATACTGATTACTGGCTCTATCGGGTCAGCTTCAATGGCAAAAATATACGAAAATGTGAATGGAACATTTACCGAAGATCAAACTGCATCAGGTCAACTCACGGGCGTATCAGAAAGTAGCGTAAGCTGGGGTGACTACGATAATGATGGTGATAGTGATATTTTATTATCCGGAAATACAGGTGCTTCGTTCATTACAAAATTGTATAAAAATACGTCGGGGAGTTTTACTAACTCCGGCGTTTCCTTTACGGGCGTAAGAAATGGATCCAGCCAGTGGGGAGACTATGATAGTGATGGTGATTTAGATATTATAATTACAGGGGACGATGGTTCTTCGAAAACTGCAAAAATATATCAAAATGTATCCGGTTCATTTTCCGATATAAATGCATCCATCACGGGTGTCCACAATAGTTCATCGAGATGGGGGGACTTTGATAATGATGGTGATTTTGATTTAATTATTACCGGTTCCACGGGCTCGGCATCAGTCACGAAACGATACAAGAATACCTCGGGAACGCTTGCGGAAGTATCGGACTCATTTGAGGCAATTTCTTTGGGTGAAGTTTGGCCGGTAGATTATGATGCGGATGGAGACCTTGATATATTTTTAACAGGATCTGCAAGTTCGGGGACATTGACAAAAGCGTATAAAAACTTCCTGAGTACTGTTAATACTGTTCCGACTATCCCATCAGGTCTAACCCAAACTGTATCGAGTGATTCCGTTGCGCTCAAATGGAACAGAACAACTGATAGCCAAACGAGTCAAAGTGGATTAACCTATAACATACGTGTTGGGACAGAAAGTGATAAAAGTAATGTGTTGGTTTCACATTCTGATACATCCGGTTTTAGAAGAATAGTAGGATTGGGAAACGCATTTCAGGATACCACTTTTACTTTATTGAACTTAAAAGATGGCACGTACTATTGGAATGTACAAGCCGTTGATAATAATTACGCCGGGTCTCGTTTTTCAAGTTCTGATAACAGTTTTACCATTAGTTATCCACCCAGCGCCCCTACCTCTTTGGTTGCCTATCCGGGGAATACAAAAGTTGTATTAAGATGGGCTAAGAACGCTGCCCCCGATCTTTCCAAATATAATATTTATCGTGGCCTGACTTCACCGGCAAGTGTATTAGTAGGTACTGTATCTGGAGGTACATCAGCCGATTCGTCATATACTGATTCAACATTGAGTAATAACCTAACATACTATTACCGTGTCGCAGCTGTAGATAGTTCTGGAAATACGAGTGGATACTCAAATGAAGTCAGCGCCCAGCCGCTCGGTCCTGTGTTAGCAGTTACACCTGATACATTAGATTACGAATACACGACAACACAGATGGATTTTTATATAAAAAATTCCGGGTATGGAGATTTCACCTGGTCAATAACAGAGGACATTTCCTGGTTAACAATATCCGCAGCCAGTGGATCAATTATTCAGACATTTAATACTATTCAAGACAAAAGTGATCCTCTATCCCAGGGAATTGTAACAGCTGATGATAATGGAAATAAAGACGAAATTATAAATGAGTATGATGAGTTATATGACCGTGCTGGGCAAAAAATAGATAATTTATTTTTAGGAATGGTTATAGGTGATGATAATGATAATCCAATTTCTGATATTTCAGAAGGATTAGAGAATTTTGATGGTGGGGGAACTTTTATGGATCAAAGGGACTCGCTTGACAATCCTGGATTTATTGGAGCCAATAATAATTCGAATATTGTTCTGTATAATTCATCTTCAATAACCACCAGCAATACTTGGGATACAGATACGGTAACGGCAACAATAAGCCGCGCTGGTATGGCAGCAGGAATAAACTGGGGCACAGTTCTAGTTTCAACTGGTTTGGGACAGCAGGATTGGGTTCGCATCAAAATGACAATACAAAATATTGCCAGCCCAGTTTTTTCAGAAGGATATCCACGGGTGACCAATATTGGAGCCTCTAGTGCTGATTTATTAGTAAAAACAAATAAAAGCGGGAAAGTTTATTATGTATTAGTAGACAATGGATCGGCAACTCCTACTTCGAGTGAAGTAAAAGCAGGAACGGGATCAGATGGGGCGAGCCCGGTTATTTCAGGTAGTTCCGCTATGGTCGCAGATACGGAGTTATCAATTTCAATTAGTGGTTTTGCTTCTGAAACAAATTACGATTTATATGTGGCGGCTGAAGATGATAATAGTGAACCAAATATGCAGATTGAACCAACAAAAACAATTTTTAAAACGGTGGATGTAACGGGCCCTTCACTCCTCAGCTCTAATCCAGCGGATGAAGCAACAGAATTTCCAACTAATTCGAACCTGTCATTGTCTTTTAATGAACTAATTAAAGCTGGAACCGGAAACATTACTATTAAAAAAACTAATGATGACGGGGTGTCTCAGGTGTTTGATGTCACCTCGGATGTGTCAATAAGTGATAGTTCTTTGGTTTTAAATCCAAGTTCAGATTTTGCACTCGGCACAAGTTATTATCTGCTGGTTGATGCAACTGCAATTACAGATACAGCCGGTAACGCTTTTGCAGGAATTTCAAATAAAACGACTTTAAACTTTACCACAGCGACAGAAAGCAATAATGCACCGGTGATTACAAGCAATAATGGCTTGGATGCGACTACGCTTAACGTTAATGAAAATAATTCAACAGTAATGACAATCAAAGCTGAAGATGTTGATGGAGATGCACTTTCTTATTCGATTTCATCTGGTATAGATAAATCCTTATTCACGATTGGTGAAACTACAGGTGTTTTATCATTTAACACGGCTCCCGATTATGAAAATCCATCTGACAATGGCTCTGATAATTCATATTCAATTGTTGTTACTGTCACAGACAATAGCGCAAAACAATTAACCGATACCCAGTCTTTAACCATTATTGTAAAAGATTTGGATGAATTGGCGCCAACAATTTCCTCAATTACAAGTACTTCGTCTGATAGTTTATATAAAGTGGGCGATAATATCAGTATTACCCTTTTATTCTCAGAACCAGTTTCACTTTCAGCAAATGGAATTGTTTATTTGACTTTAGAAACTGGCACTACTGATCAAACTTTGGGCGTCAGTTCCTTATCGACTGACTCAACCGCAACATTTACATATACTGTGATGATCGGGGACAATAGTGCTGATTTATCTGTGAATTCGGTATTTTTATTAACAGGATATGAAATTACGGATTCGACTGGAAATAAAATGTCAGATTTCAGTATTCCCAGTGGGAAAAATTTAAATAATAACAAAAATATTGTGATTGATGGTATCGCGCCTAGTGTACCTACTGGCATAACCGCCACTCCAGGAAGCGGCAGAATTTTATTGAAATGGAATAAAAATACAGAAAGTGATATTGGATTATATAACGTGTACCGCAGTGAACAAACCGGGTTTACGCCATCTTCAGATAATCTGATCGCGTCTTTCGAACTAGATTCAACCACGATTGTCTGGTTAGATCAAAACCTCGTTAATGGAAATATTTATTTCTATTTAATCAGTGCTGCTGATAAAGCTGGTAATGAGAGTGCTTATTCTTCAGAGGTTTTTGCAATACCAAATCCACAGACTTATAAGGTGAAATTGGATGGTAGCGGCAATTTTACTTCAATACAATCAGCTGTGAATTATTCATTGGATGGAGATACAATTTCAATTTATACCGGAGAATACAAAGAAAATGTTGTCATCAAAGATAAAAAATTAACTGTATTAGCCAATGATAGTGGCGGGGAAATCATCTTGAACGGACAAAATATTGGTCGGCCGCTTACACTAGAAGGCAGTACGGGACTGTTTTTGGAAGGACTCACTTTGACACAAGGATTGGCCAATGGTGGAGGTGGTATATATATATCGTCCACCGGTCAAACAGTATTAAAAAAATTAACACTGTATAATAATGGTTCTTCAGGCGATGGTGGAGGAATATATATTGGTGAAAATACTAATGTTACGATTGAGGCTTGTAAGATTTATAATAATGAAAGTGTAAGCGGCGGCGGCGGTATTTATTCGGTGAGCGATTCGACAATAATTAAAAATACTATTATATATAAAAATTCAACTCAGCTTGATGGAGGCGGAATTTACACTGAGAAAAAATTAATATTGATGCATTCAACTGTTGCATTAAACTCAATTCCTCAAGGAAAATATGGAGGGGGAATGATAGTTAGCAGCGGTTTGGACAGTATTCTCATTCTCAATAATATTTTTTACGGTAATTACAGTGCTGGGAATAACGATTTATTAGGAGTTCATCTTTCTAATGGGAAGATTGTGGCATATAATAATTATTTACAAAATGATGATGCTTTCATAATGCTTTCTAGAGGATCTGAAAATATATATACAAACGAAAACCCATTTATTGACGCTTCAAATAATAATTACCAGTTGATTAAGACGAGTGATGCGATTGGATCCGGTTTAACAATATTAGATTTCTACGGCACGGAGATTAAAGGGGATACCTTAGATATACTCCAGGCCAATAGACCACAGCCGAAAGGATCGAATCCAGATCTCGGGGCATATGAACATGAACTTAGTGAGAGAATGGGGAAAAAATATAATGTTGTTGCAGATGGTAGTGGTGATTATCAAACAATACAATCTGCAATCGATATATCAAAAAACAGAGATAGTATTTTAGTCTTTCCAGGATATTATAGTGAAAATATTGATTTTCAAGGGAAATCCATTTTTGTTTTATCCAATAGTGGACCTGATTCAACAACTATTAATGGAAGTGAAGATGGAACTGTTGTTTATATCAATGCCGGGGCCCGTGATTTAACAAAAATAAAGGGATTTACCATACAAAATGGAAATGGGAAATCGGTTTCAGGGCAAAAATATGGAGGTGGTATTTTTGTTGAATCAGGTGCATTTGTGTCAATAAAAGAAAATATAATTAAAAATAATTCTGGATTGGGAGGTGGTATATACATTAGTGATAACACATCTACTATGATTTCTAATTGTCTTATAGTAGATAATAGTAATGCGCTTGAAATTATTGGGCATAGTTCAAATACATCCATTATAAACAGTACAATAAGTGGCAACGAAAATAATTCTAAGGTAAATGGTACTATAAACTTCATAAATACAATTGTATGGGATAAGGAGATTCAAAGTGGGGCATCGGGTTTAACTGTAAACCTTTACAACAATATTTTAAAAAACGGTCAAAATATTTTCAAATTAAACCAAAATGATTTGATTGTATATGATGACTCAAATATTTCTGATGATCCAATCTTTAGAGATACAACAGCGCATAATTATCGATTACAAAATCATTCTCCAGGTATAGGAGGTGGAATTGATACAGTAACGATTAATAATACTAAGTTTTATACACCCCAAAATGACATCCATGGAAAACTAAGGCCTTCACCAGATAAAACTTCACCGGATATAGGGGCATATGAAAGCATTTATGGGACTCAAGGTCCGATACCTGGGATCGTTTATGATGGAATTATATCCGATACCAGCTTTTGGTCAAATTCGATTTCGAGTCTATCATCTTTTTGGACTGGGTTTACTAGTAAATATGGAATTAGTCATTACCAATATGCTATTGGAAGTATCACTAGTGAAATCGATAGTCTCGTTGCTTGGACTGATGTAGCTGCTGGTGATTCTGTAGTTACGGTTGATGGATTATCATTAACTGAGAGCGCAAAATATCAATTTGGGGTTAGAGCTAAAGACATAAATGGCGTTATTTCAGAATTTGTCAAAAGCCCAGGGGTTACAACTGATACAACTAAACCAATAATATCTGATATCGTTGTGGGGTCGAATAGTGACCTTGATTGGTTATCAAAAGGAACAGTTCCTGTTCATTGGACTTCGCGAGATAATGGTGAAATTTATTTCAATGAATATTCGATTGGTGATGTTGTGGGAGAAGACAACATTGTTAAATGGAGCTCTAATCAAATTGATACATCGGCTTCAATAAATCCTTCAGATTTTATTGAAAATAAACAACTATTTTTAAACGTTAGAGCTACTGATAAAGCAAAAAACATTTCCTCAATTTACAGTGGTGATGGATTCAAAGTGGATCGCACATCACCCAAAAGCGGAAGTGTTTTTGATGGCCTTGGCAAGATCGATATTAATATGTCATCCAATTTGGATTCTGTGGGTTTGAGCTGGGATGGATTTGAGGATGAATATAGCGGAATAGAAAACTACATGATAAGTGTGGGGTTTTCGATTAAAGGGACTGATCTCATTGATTATGATTCAGTTGGAAATGTAAATGAATATTCATTTAAAGTAAGTTCTCAATTAGAACATGCAAAAAAGATATATTCTTCGGTTGTAGCTATTGATGTTGCGGGTAATTATTCTGATACTGTTTCTAGCGATGGATTTGTTGTGGATCACTACGAAGGTCCACCTTTTATAACTTCAATTTCACCAAGCCCAGGAAATATTCCTTTCAGAAATATTGGAAGTTTTGATCTAACTCTTTCAGAACCTATTAATGATGTCTCGATATCCGGAACGGGTAAGTATACTGGAGATATCGATTTAACTATTAATTTCTCTGAATCAAATAAAATTCAATTACAGGTAAATCAAATACTGGCCAGTAATGATAGTATTCATTTTTTAATTACCGGATTATTGGACCTTGCCTTTAATGTAGCAAAAGATTCATCATTTGTTTATCTAACACATATCCTTGGAGATTATAATTATGATGGTTTTGTTAATGTTCAGGATCTAAGTGTATTTGCTTCAAATTGGAATGATAAGTCTTATAATTTTGAATTAGGGCCCGTTTCTGGAACTCTTCCACATTTCTTAATAATACCTGATCAAAAATTTGATTTAAGAGATGTGATGTCCTTTACTAGAATGTGGCATTGGTCTAGAAAATCAACACCTGCAGGCAGGATACTGGTAAATTCAGGCGAAGTACCTAAGTTTGATTTTAAAAACAATGTTTTAACAATAATTCTTCCTCCAAGTACACAAACAGGAAGTATCGAATTAACTTTTAACCCAGGTAATGTTTCAATTTCGGGAAATATGGAAAGTGCCAATACCAATACCATATATTTAACTGAGGTGGATACTCTCAATGGTAAAATCTCGAACGTATTTGCCGGATTAAATGGTACTATATCAAAGAGTTATTATTATAGAGTTAATTCAAAAAATAAATCAGAATCATATATTACAATTGATTATTTATTATATGACCAGGCTGCGGATTTAATAGGGATGGGATCCTATACCATGGATATTATACCAACACCTGAAGTATTTGCGCTTCATGAAAATTACCCCAATCCATTTAATCCTGTTACCACTATCAACTATGATCTGCCGAAGCAGTCTCATGTGAACCTCATTATTTATGATATGATGGGTCGTGAAGTGGTCAAACTAGTGAACCAGGTAATCCCGGCCGGCTATCAGTCCGTCTTATGGAATACCCGGAATCAATTTGGGAAGCCTGTATCTGCGGGAATTTACTTCTACCAGATCCAGACTAGAGATTTTGTAAAAACACGAAAAATGATTCTGTTAAAATAGTTTAATCATTTTGATAATGAAATAGTATGAAAAGAGTAGTTATTCTTCTTTTGTCAATTGTATGTGTTAGTGCACAAACCGATCGAAATGTCAAAGGTAAATATGGCTCAACGGATTTCGACGAATTTCCATTTGACAACGATAAAACAGAAAAATCTTTTACCAAAATACCAGCGTTACTCAAAAGTTCAATTGTAAACAGTAGCCCTGAGTTCGTATCTGCTTCGTTTGATTCTGTATATGAAGATTCTACTTATTTATTCAACATATTAACTAATGATCCGGATGGTAATGATGTAGAATTGAAACTAGAAGGAGTTCCATCTTGGATGTCCATCGATACTTCAAAGGGAGGAATCTTAAAAAACCTCACATCCTATGTAGATCGCTCAAATTGGAATGAGCAAGTAGATATAGATGGTAAATCTATATCAGAATTATACCAGCAAATCTGGGTTAATCAAATGACTGTTGATTCGGATGGAAATATATATTTCACAAGTTCCAATCATGTAATTTATAAAATTGATATAAATGGTATGGTTTCGAGAATAGCAGGAAAGTGGAACACAAGCGGATATTCAGGTGATAATGGTCCAGCCAATGAATCTCTTGTTAATGGTCCGTATGGTATAGATGTGGACAAGGACAAGAATATTTATTTTGCAGATAAGGATAACTATCGAATCCGAAAAATTGGTAGTGATGGCATTATAACAACTATAGCTGGAACTGGTGAGCAAGGAGCGACCGGTGACAATGGTCTAGCAACTTTAGCCAAAATAAATTATCCACAGTGGCTGCAAATAAATAATAATGGTGAAATTTATTTTAGTGCGGCTAGTCCTAATCTGATAAGAAAAATCGATACGAGTGGAATTATCACAACAGTTGCGGGAAAAAATCCAGATGGCGTATACCCAAATTCAGGAAAATTTGAACCAATTAAAATTGATTCAGGTAATTTTAGTCCTCATGGAATTTTTCCAGTTGATATTGACCTTGATTCTGATATGGATTTTGTTGCCGTTACATGGGATAATAATAATAGAATATTATTATATACAAATGATGGGTCTCAAAATTTTTCCAAAGAGACTATTGGAACAGATAATATAGGATACCAAAATATTAAAGCAGCAGATTTAGATAATGATGGAGATATCGATATAATCCCTGATGCTGGCATATACGATGAGAATAATGACACTTGGTTTGGATATTATACAAATGATGGGTCTCAAAATTTTTCCAAAAAACTATTATATAAAGGTTCGGGAGGGGGAAGTACAGAAATAGTTGATTTGGACGGGGATGGAAAAAATGATATCATATACGTATCTGGTAACAACAGCATAAATTGGTTAAAAAATAATGGAGGGGGTAGTCATTCAAAAAACAACATAATCGAATTTGAAGGTAGCCTTAACTCTCAAATTATGGATTTAGAACTGGGAGATTTTGATAATGACTCGGACCTAGACATTATATTTGTTGATATAGGACAGGATAAAATTATCCATTTAATTAATAATGGTTCTCAAACATTTTCAACCGTGAAGACTGTCGCAACAAATGAAGAATATTATGCCTTAGATGTAGTTGATCTTGATAAAGATGGTCTCGAAGACTTTGTCTTGTCATCAAATCTTAATTTTTACTGGTATAAAAACTCAGGAGAAAACAACTTTGAGAAGAAAACAATTTGGAAGTATTCTGGTGGTTCGTCTGTTACAAAACAGAGCTATCAAATTGAAGCTACAGATATTGATAAAGATGGAGATATAGATATATTTACTGCTGGTGCCTATGGGCTCCTTGGCTGGCTAGAAAATGATGGGTCTCAAAATTTTTCCAATTATTCTCTTACTGGTGGTTTTTATGGTGGATCCAATATTTATCCCGCAGATATTGATAAGGATGGAGATATAGATATATTAACAGCTTCATATGAAAAAGAAATAATATCCTGGTATAAAAATTTGGGCAGGATCGATAGCTTCCAAAAATATCTTTATGGCAGAAGTTTTAATTTTGATAAAGATAATAATTTAGTTTTTCTGAGTCTACATCCTGAGAATGTAATTTATCAACTTGATGAAAATAATAATTCGTTAAAACGATTAGTTGGTCTTCCAGGTCGACCAAATGATTATGGAAACCCATCAGAAAACCCCTCAACAACCATCACTACTGCATTGAAAACAACATTCTATCAAAACGCAAATAACCTACAAGCATTTTTATATAATTCAAACAATGAACTATATTTTGGTACGTTGGATATATCTTCAAATGGTGCCCTATTTAAAGTCAGTGAAGATAATAGTATTACTAAGGTTAGTGATTTTTCAGATTGGATGTGGGGAATGATTTTGTTAAACGAACAAAATGATATGCTTATCAATTTCAGTGGATGCTGTGGTTATGTGTCAAAAATGACCAGTAATGGCACAAAAAATTTTATTGGGAGAGTATCATATTTTTTTGGTGAAGGTATCTCTTCTGTTAATGCAGTAATGGACAGACCTAGAGGCATAGCTACAGATAGTTTAGGTAACCTTTTTATTGCAGATCAGAATAGCCACCGGATAAGAAAGATAGATACGCAAGGTGTGATATCTACTGTAGCAGGAACAGGAGGAGGAGGTTATTCAGGTGATGGTGGGCTTGCGACTTCAGCTCAAATATATAATCCAAGAAGTGTGACTGCTGATAATAATGGTAATCTTTATATATCGGATAAGAGTAACAATCGAATAAGGAAAGTTGATACAAATGGTATTATCAGTACTTACGCAGGTACAGGGGAATCAGGCTATTCTGGTGATGGCGGTGCCGCAACATTGGCAAAAATAAACTTTCCATACCACCTTACAACGGATCAGGACGGTAACTTATATTTCGCAGAATACTCAAATCATATCATACGTAAAGTTGATACAAATGGTATTATTACCACTGTTGCTGGAACTCCAGAAAATAGCGGCTATAGTGGAGATGGTGGCGCTGCAACATCAGCTAAATTAAATCGTCCTTTAGGTGTCGACATTGACTTGAGTGGGAATATCTATATTGCTGATTATCGTAATCATGTTATACGTAAAGTAAATACGGATGGTATCATTTCTACAATAGCAGGGACGCCTGAATCCTCTGGCTACACTGGCGATGGGGATGTTGCAACATCAGCTAAATTAAATTATCCTGCAGCGGTAAACGTAGATAATGTTGGTAACATATACATAAATGATAGAGCTAATTATGTGATTCGCAAAGTATGGAAAAGTGGCATCATTACAACCATCGCTGGTACTGGTACAGGTGGATACTCTGCAAGTGATAGCATAGCTGTTTCAACAAATTTGTCCACTTCTTATGGACTTTCAACTGATAACACGAATAATGTATATATCTCTGGATATGGTAATAGTATAATCAGGAAAGTGGATGCCTATTATCATACTCTAACAGGAACGCCAACTAATTCAGATGTTGGTAGTACAACGATGACATTAACTGCATCTGACGATCAAGGCGGTTCCGCAACTCAAAGTTTTGCATTAAAGGTTATCAATACAAACGATGCTCCGGCGCTAGCAAGTGTCGCCAATGTAACCACCAATGAAGATACGGCAAAAACGGTTACGCTTAGTGGAACGGATGTGGATGGGGATGCGTTAACATACACTGGAAACTCTAATACTGATAAAGTAACTATTTCTATTTCATCCACCACAATGACCCTCACGCCCGCTGCTGACTGGTATGGGACTGCGAGTATTACCGCTTATGTATCAGATGGAACAGTAAAAGATTCCACTTCTTTTACATTAACGGTAGCATCTATAAATGACGTAGCAGCCATTAATACCACTACAATTGAAGAAGATGCATCGGCTACAGTGACCTTAAGTTCCACTTTTTCAGGCACCCCTACTTACTCCGCAAAATCGGATACTAGTGCCATTACCGTATCTGTTTCATCTGCTACGCTACAGTTGACACCATCATCTAACTGGAATGGAACTTCGACTATTACTGCTTATGCTTCCGTAGGAACACTGAAAGATTCCACAACTTTTACTTTGAGTGTGACTGCAGTCAATGATGCGCCTGTCATCACGGCTGTTGCCAATGATTCCACCGATGAAGAGATAGAAAAGGCGATTAAATTAATCGCCTCAGATATTGAAGGGGATGCCTTAACCTATACCGCCAGTTCTGATACCAGTGCTGTGGCTGTAACCATTAGTACTGATACATTAAAGCTTACACCTGCTCTAAACTATACGGGAACTTCTGTAATTACAGTGATTGTTTCAGATAATGTGCTTGCCGATACGAGCAAATTTGACTTTAAAGTAATTAATGTCAATGATGCGCCTGTCATTACAGCTGTTGCCAATGATACCACTTCCGAAGACTCTGAGGGCAAGGCACTTAAGTTAAGTGCTTCAGATATTGATGGTGATGCATTAACCTATTCCGCAGTTTCTGATACTTTAGGACTAACTGTAACAGTCTCAAATGATACTATGCGATTGAAACCGGTAGCTAACTATTTTGGAACATCTAAAGTAAAATCAATAGTCAATGATGGTATGTTAAAGGATTCTACTACCTTCTCTTTTACTGTTCTGAATGTTCAAGATGCGCCTTACGCCTTTGACTGGGTAAGCACGGCATCAGACACGATTGATATAACTAAAGATGCAGCTAATCTTGCAGAAGTATATAAACTTGAATGGACAGAAAGTATAGATGTGGATGGTGATACTATTGATTATCTGTTATATGCGAAAATAGGTGTTTTGGAGCCAGACGAAATATATGATACAACCAGCACATCAGTTCCGATCACCTATCAGGAATTTGTAGAAAATGTATTTGAACCTTTTCCTATGTTACCCAGAGTAACGGTTCAGTTTAGTATGGAAGCAACGGATGGCATTGACACGGTAAAAATAACAGGTGATAACCGCGTGTTGTTTATCAATCGTTATGAATATCTGTCAACGGTAAGTGAAGGTATACCAACAGAATTTGCCCTTCATGAAAACTATCCCAATCCCTTCAATCCAACTACGACACTTCGCTTTGACCTGCCAGAGATAAGTGATGTTACACTTACCATCTACAATATGCTGGGGCAGAGGGTTAAGACCTTCAACATGCAAGGTACAGTAGCAGGCTACCATACAATTACTTGGGATGCCACCAATGACTTTGGTGAACAGGTAGGTGCAGGAGTCTATTTGTACCAATTACAGGCTAAAGACTTTGTTAAGACCCGAAAGATGGTCTTATTGAAATAAAATACCTCTGGCTTGAATAGCCTTCTTATAGAGGATTTTTTGTTTGAGATTAATTTAATTTTGAATTAATATTTATCCGATACCGAGGAGGATATCCCTAATGAGAATTATAATTACGATTTTTACTCTTTTATTTACCGCTGGCATTGCCCAGGAAGGCAAAACCGATTCAACATTACATCGAGAGCCGGTTCGATTTTCCAAAGAAATGCGGGGCACGTTTCATGGAACAAAAATGAACTATCTTGCCTCACATTATGAAACCATTCTCTATGAAAAAGATGACTATAACAAACCCATGGCATCGATTTTTGTCACCGAGTACCGTTCGGTTAAAAATGATCCGGATCGACCTGTTATTTTCATCTTTAATGGTGGCCCCGGTTCTGCATCCCTATGGCTGCATATGGGAGTCATGGGACCCAAAGTGGTTAAAGTGCCCTCAGATGCAACCGATGACGGCTCTCCGCCCTATGAACTGGTTGACAATCCATTATCACCCCTTGATGTTGCAGACCTTGTATGCATTGACCCCATTGGCACGGGATATAGCCTTGCCATGGGTGGACATGAAAATAAAGAGTTCTGGGGCGTAAAACAGGATGCGGAAAGTGTGTCCCAATTTGTGCGCCGATGGTTGCAGGATAACCATCGATGGAATTCACCCAAATATATTCTTGGGGAGAGTTATGGCGGTATCCGAGGCCCTCAAATGCTCAATGAACTCCGGAGTGGCAGTCTAACCAAAATTGAAATTAATGGGCTCATCTTGGTCTCTCCGGCTACAGACCTGCAGCATATTCGCTTTACACCCGGAAACAATTCAACATACGTGGGGTACCTGCCCACATACGCAGCGACCGCTTATTATCATGGCAAGATCAAAACGAATAAATCTTTAGAATCATTTTATGAAGAGGCCAAAGATTTCAGTTTGAACGAACTGGCCCCGGCCCTGGTAAAGGGATCGCGCATCTCCAAAAGGGAAAAAGATGACATTGCAGAACAGATCGCTTATTATTCAGGGTTGTCAAAGCAATTTGTCCTCAATTCCAACTTAAGAGTAGATGCCAGCAGTTTTAGAAAAGAATTGCTTCGAGATGAAGGCTATTCTGTTGGACGTCTTGATGCCAGGTATAAGGGTGAAGATTATATGATCGCCGGTGAAAACCCGGATACAGACATTTCAAATGAAGGCTTTGCCGCAGCGTATGTATCGGCTATTCACACATGGCTGGCTGAAATTGGTGTAGACATCAAAAGACTCTACCGTAGCGGCGATCGGGACTTGGGAAAGAACTGGGATTGGGTTTCTACCCAGAATGGATGGCCGCGATATGTGAATGTGGCACCCCATATTGGACGGGCCATGCGGGAGAATATCGATTTCAAAGTATATGTGGCCTGTGGCATCTACGATCTGGCGACGCCTTGTTTTACTGCTACAAATACGATTTATGAAAACGGGATCGATGCAAGCAGGGTGAAGTTTTCGGAATTTGAAGGAGGGCATATGATGTACAATCATCAGCCGTCTTTTGATAAATTTCTTAAGGAATTAAGAAATTTTGTAGCGGAAGATGATTAATATAATCAGCTGACATAATATTGTCAGCAATCCTCTTTAAGCTTTAGAGATGATGTATACCCAGGTTAATTATTATTAATTGAGCATATGAAATATCTTTGGCCATTAGCAGTGTTATTCTTGAGCAATTTCCTTACTGCACAAGAATCAGAAAATCCGCTCTTTTCTTCATTTGAAGAATATAAAAAAGCGAAAGAGAACACGCCTTTTCAGGTAAAATGGATTTCAGCTGGACCGGTCACGAATTCAGCGCGTGTGGAGGCCTTGCAGGGCGATCCGAATCAGCCGGGGACCATGTATGTTGCTTTTGGATCAGGCAATTTGTGGAAGACAACAAATAATGGATTGGATTGGAAACCCATTTTTGAAAACCAGCCGACCTTGGGTATTGGTGATATTGCAATAGCACCTTCCAATTCTGAAATTCTGTATTTGGGTACCGGCGAAAGCCTGCGAAAAAACAGAAATTTTACAATGCCAGGTACCGGTGTTTACCGCTCAGATGACGGCGGGGAGACCTGGGCACATTTAGGGCTGGAAAACACTTGGCATATTAGTGAAATAGCAGTTCATCCACTTAATCCGGATATTGCATTTGTGGCTGCTATGGGAAAATTTTGGTCTGAAAGCGCTTCCAAAGGAATTTATCGTACCACCAATGGCGGTAAAGATTGGGAGCGCGTTTTATATGTCAATGAAAATACACGGGCCAACGATATAGTGATCGCCCACTCTAATCCCAAAATAATCTATGCCTCCATGTGGGAGAACAATGATAATACAAATATTGCGGAAAGTGTGTATGGCCCTAATAGCGGTATTTATTACAGTTCTGATGGTGGATCAAGTTGGAAAAGATCGAAAAATGGTTTGCCGGACAAACCGAAAATTGGGCGAATTGGTCTAGCCGTTTCTTACCAAAATGCACAAAAAGTTTATGCGTTAATAGATAATAGAAATGAGACCAAGGGTAATTCCGCTGAGGTTTATCAATCAATGAACGGGGGCGTTACATGGAAAAGATCTCATAACGATACGCTCCGTATTTTCCCTGGGAATAACATCGGGTGGTATTTTGCAGATATTTATGTGAGCCCTAAAAATGATGATGAGATTTACTCGCTTGGCGTGCGCATGGCGCATAGCAAAGATGGAGGAAAAACATTTAGTACTGTTGGAGGCAATATTCAGCATCTGCAGCCCAGCCCCGCTCAAACTCTTCATTTGGACCATTGTGAATTATGGATCAATCCTTTCAATCCAAATCATTTAGCGTTGGGTAATGACGGGGGTTTATATGTCAGTTATGATAAGGGAGCAAACTGGCTACACCTTAATAATATCCCCACAGGCGAATTCTATGATATCACTTTGGACGATCAGAAGCCTTATAACATTTACGGCGGTGTTCAGGATAACGCTACAGTCTATGGGCCAGCGAAGGAATGGAATCCACATAAACATGATCCATGGAAATATCTGTGGATTGATCCATGGAGCGGTGGAGACGGTTGCGTGACCCAAGTTGATCCAGAGGATCCCAATACAGTTTATTTCAGTCGCCAGCATGGTGACGGACTGCGAAAAGATATGGCGGCAGATACATCAATTACAATTGGTCCCAGCCGTAAAAAAACATCCAAAGAAAATAATCTAAGGTACAATTTTGTATCTCCTTATTTTATTTCCCCTCACGATTCAAAAACACTATATCACGGTGCAAACCATGTGATCAAATCCAGTGATCGCGGGGACAGTTGGCAAATAATCAGCGGCAATATTGCAGAATCGTCAAAACCTGAAAAAAATTCATGGGCAGCGGGAGCTATAGCCGAGTCAGAACTACAACCCGGTTTATTATATGTCGGTACAGATCATGGTGCTTTTTGGGTCAGCAAAAATGGTGGGAAGTCCTGGAAAGAGTTTTCTGACGGATTGCCCAATGCATATATTCGCAGTATCCAGCCATCCAACTTCAAGAAATCCCGGGTTTATCTGACAATGACAGGTATCAATTATGACGATTTAAATAATTATATGTTTGTATCAGAGAATTATGGCAAGACATGGAATTCTATCACAGCAGATTTGCCGAATGATCCGGCTAATGTAATCCAAGAAGATCCTGTTTATGAAAATATTTTATACGCCGGATGTTATAGAGGTGTGTACATATCAGTAAATCGCGGCAAGTCCTGGAATCTTTTGGGCAATAACATGCCGGCTGTTAGTGTTGCCGATTTAGCCATACAAAAAAGGGAAAATGAATTGGTGGCAGGTACGCATGGCAGGGGCATCTATTATTTAAGTCTCAATCCAATCCATCAGGCCTTTCAATTAAACACCAATGAAAAAAATGGATATCATTTGTTTGATATACCTCATGCCCAATATCCCAAACAGATGGATACCAGTAGGGATATGGATCAATCAACAATTACCAAATTGCCCATCAGTTTCTGGATACCCCAAAAAGGAAAAGTCAACATATCAATTATAGATCAAAGCGAAAAAAATACGATTTGGGAAATGGATTTTATGGCCAGTAAGGGCTTGAACCAGCTGCGATGGAATCTGGTAATAGAAACGCAACACAGTGATCTCCCTTATTTTAGACGTTATCAAAAGTACATTAAGCCAGGTATTTATGGATTACAGCTACAAACAGATAACAAAACAATGCAGAAAAATTTAACGGTAAAAAATTATTTTTAATGAAAAACTTTCAAATCATAGAGGTATAAAAAATGAATAAATCAAAAAATGATAAAATCGAAAAAGCATTTTTTCATATAAGAAAATATGCAGTGATTTTGCTGTCGATTATTATATCAGCATCTGGTCAACAACTGACTAGCCAGAAGAAAAAAGAGATTTTTGAAGTAGCAAGACTGAGTTCAAAAGGACCGAACGCAGCACCGGATAGAAAGAAAGATGAAGGTAAGGGACCTTATAAAAGGTTAGTCATTCGAGGTGGGACTGTAATCGATGGTACCGGTGGTCCACCGCGGGGTCCGATGGATATTGTTATTGAAAACAATAAGATTGTCAAGGTGCAAAATGTAGGCTATCCAGGTATTCCCATTAATGAATCAAAACGGCCCAAAAAGGGCGATTATGAAATTGATGCTGCGGGGATGTATATATTGCCTGGTTTTGTAGATCTTCATATTCATAGTGGAAACCAGTTTAAAGCCCCTGATGCAGAGTACACATATAAATTGTGGATGGCTCATGGTATTACCACTGTAAGAGGGGTTGCGCTTGGACCAACAGAATGGGCGCTTAATGAAAAGGAAAGAAGCGCAAAGAATGAAATTGTTGCACCGCGGATTTATGTTTATGACCGGCCGGGAAATGGAGCAGACTGGAAAGGCGGGCCTATTAATGATCCTGAAACAGCCAAAAAATGGGTAAGGTATGCAAAGAAAAAAGGAATTGATGGATTAAAGCTGACATCTCCAAGACCTCAGATTATGAAAGCGCTTTTGGAAGAGGCTAATGCCAATAAAATGGGTTCCGTAGCCCACCTTGCACAGATAGGGGTTGCTGATATGAATTTAATTGATGCAGCCCGCTTAGGCCTGAAAAATCAGACCCATTTTTATGGTCTTTTTGAAGCGCTGTATAAAAATAATGATGTACAACCCTGGCCTTACGATATGAATTACAATAATGAACAGCATCGTTTTGGGCAAGTGGCCAGGCAGTGGAATTTGATTCACGAAAGAGGATCTTCCGAATGGAATACCCTTATTGATGAATTACTGGAATATAATTTTATTATTGATCCAACCATGACGGCATATGTTGCTACACGGGACGTGATGCGCGCCCAGACTGCCGTATGGCATGAAAAATATACGCTGCCGTCACTTTGGAATTATTATATACCGAGCAGGTATAACCATGGGGCATATTATTTTGATTGGACCACGGCAGATGAAGTAGCCTGGAAAAACTTTTACCGGGTATGGATGTCTTTTTTGAATGATTATAAAAATGCAGGTGGACGAGTGACAGTGAGTTCAGATGCGGGATACACGTATAACCTATTTGGGTTTTCTACTGTGGAAGAAATGGAACTTTTGCAAGAAGCAGGCTTCCACCCGCTTGAGGTTTTTCGGGGCGCCACAAAGCATGGTGCGGAAGCAATTTTTGAACCGAAAGGTGAAGATATTCAATTTGGTGTTATTCGACCTGGATTAATGGCAGATTTAGCGATTATAGGTGAGAACCCTGTTGAGAATCTCAAGGTCCTTTATGGGACAGGTGCCGTACGGTTGAACAGCCAAACAGCTGAAGCAGAACTGGTTGGAGGTGTGCTCTATACTATAAAAGATGGCATTGTTTATGATGCAAAGCAGTTATTAAAAGATGTGGAAATGATGGTAAAAAAGCAAAAGAAAGAAAGAGGTGAATTGAAAAAACTCGATTGGAAAGATTAATCCATGATACTGACACTTATCACCTCTCTAAGCATTCTTACGCTGATTTTTTCAGCCTTTTTTTTCAAAGATCTGATCAATAATAAACAGCATTTTGAAAAACAAACCAGTTATTTGACTACATCTGTTATTGGTTTCATTACGAATTTTTTTGATACGCTGGGTATCGGGAGCTTCGCACCTCTTACAGCGCTGTTAAGAGGATTGAAACAAATTCAGGATAAAGTCCTCCCAGGTACTTTAAATGTATCGGTGACCATCCCTGTGATGATTGAAGCGTTTGTTTTTATTAGAATTATTGAGGTAGAGAAGGTAACGTTGTTTTCTATGGTTGTAGCCGCGACCATTGGTAGTGCGTTTGGTGCCACAATCGTTTCAAAATTATCTGAAAAAATTATTCAGCGTATTATGGGTATAGCCTTAATGATTACCGCTTTTCTTATGTTATCGGGCCAAATGGGATGGATAAAGGAATTAGGCGTTGGTACGGCGATAGGCTTAGAAGGCATCAAACTTATGATTGCTGTATTGGTCAATGTTGCTTTGGGAGCCTTCCAAGCTTCAGGCGTTGGCATGTATGCCCCAAGTATGGCATTGGTCTACGTGTTGGGGATGTCACCTGCTGTTTCTTTCCCGATCATGATGGCTTCATCTGCTTTTGCACTGCCGTCCGCATCGATTCGTTATGTGAAAGAGAAAACCTATAACCGAAAAGCGGCTTTGGCCATCACCATAAGCGGAATTTTCGGGGTATTGATTGCAGCCTTTATTGTCAAGTCGTTACCTCTATATATATTAACTTGGTTAGTAATTGTTGTGATTATCTACACCTCTATTACTTTGTTAAAAAGCGGCTTTTTGACCAAACTGACTATAGATTGATCTGGTTTCTTTTATGAGCGATTTTGAGATCAAGGATTTACCAGAGCGTACACAGTCATTTTGGAAAATTGCTGGTCCAGGCGCCGTACTGGTGGGCCTTTCCATTGGCGCCGGAGAAATTATCATCTGGCCAAGCATTGTTGCAGAGTATGGAGCCAGTATGGTTTGGGCCGCAATACTGGGTATTTTCCTTCAGTTGTGGGTGAATCTTGAGATTGGTAGATGGACGATTGCAACAGGGGAGACAGCATTCACTGGATTTTCTCGCATATGGATTGGATTTGGGCCGCTTTTTCTTTTATTAACAGTTATTGCTAATGTGGCGCCCGGCTGGGGTAGAGCTTCAGGCCTTGCACTGAAAGCTTTAATTGTAGGACCTGCCGGGTACGGGTCAGACACTTTTTGGACGGTCATAACGTTTCTTATTGCCGCTATAATTTTGTTTGGGCCGAATGTCATCTATCAATCCGTAGAACGAAGTGTAGAAGCACTCATTATCATTATTACTGTAGGGCTCATTAGCATGACTATCGCTATAGGATCATCCGACATTTGGTATACATTGGGTAAAGGGATAATAAACGTTGGGTACCGTGATCCGGGAATTTCAATTAAGGTGCTATTCAGTGCACTTGTTTTTGCGGGTGCAGGGGGTATTTACAACTTATTTTACAGTTTTTATCTTCGCGATAAAAATATCGGTATGGGTGCACGAATACCAAAAATGATCAATCCATTGCGTGGTAAAGGTGAAGCAATACCATCCAAAGGTTTTCTTTTTAAAGAAAATTCTGAAAATCTCAGGCGGTTTTCCGCATGGTGGAATTTTGTAAAAAAGGATCAGATCATCTTTTTCTGGGCACTGAATTCTGTAACTATTATCCTTTTTATATTTGGCGCTTTAGCAATATTGCATCCCCGGGGGATTATCCCGGCGGCCGGTACGTTAATTTGGGATGAAGCAGTAGTGTTGGGGGAAATATGGGGTAACCCTGGTAGAGTTATTTTCCTGATTGTAGGATTTGCAACACTCTTTGGTACTCAACTTGTAGTTCTTGATGGAGTCAGCCGCACACTTGCAGATATTATTTTAATGAACGTGAAAAAAGCCAGATTTCGGGGAGTAGGTTGGTGGTACATGATCTTTTGCGGCGGGTGGATGATTTTAGGATGTTTTCTTACCTTCATCATGGAAAAAATAGGCGTTACTGATCTAGGCTTTATCTTTAATGCCGCCTACGTTGGCGGTTTTACAATGGCTATTTACGTTCCCTTAATACTTTATCTAAACCTTAAGTACCTACCCAAGTCAGTTAAGCCGGGAGTTACAGCGATCACTATGATGGTTATTGCGTCAGTTGTATATATTGGATTTGCAATTAGCTCGATCATTTGGGAAATAACGAGCCGTTTGTAAGACCTACATATAGACTGGAATCATCTTAAGGATGTTAATTGATTTAGATCAAATTGATTAATTTTAAATATCGTTTCCGGATTAAGCGTTGCTATAAATTATTAGTAGGTATTAAAAAGAATTCATTAACAATCAGGTGCTATCAATGGTATCCTGAGTTGCGGTATTAGCCGCCATTATGGGAGAAATAATATGCGTAATCCAATAGCAGTTTTTACGTTTCTGATCTTTTCAACAGCTGCATACACACAGGAATCTGTAACGCTGGCAGATTATCAACGGGCGGAGCGTTTCTTGAGTACAAACACGGGCTCGCTTGTGTATCATGCAAATGTCAGTCCAAATTGGATGGACGACGGCCGCATGTGGTACCGCAATACAATCGCAGATGGGGCGGAATTTATCATTGTGGACCCAAAGGCAAAAACCCGCGAGCACGCTTTTGATCATGAGCGCCTTGCCAGTGCGCTTTCTAATAAGGATACTACTTATGGAGCCTTCGGTCTTCCATTCAGATCATTTGAATTAACAAAAAAGGGTCGTGTTATTTCTTTCGATGTAAAAGATAAAACCTATACATGCAACCTTCGAAACTATCGTTGTACCACTAAAGAAAATAAAAAAGGTGCTGACGCTGACATGTCTCCCATGGCCAGTTTCAGGCGTGGGCGCACGCAGGTGTTATCGCCAAATGGAAAATTGGCAGCTTTTATTCGCGACCATAACCTTTGGGTCCGCAATGTGCAAACAAAAAAAGAGCGGCAGCTTACCTTTGACGGAATTGAGGATTACGGTTACGCGACGAATAATGCTGGGTGGACCAAAGGGCCCGGCCCGGTGGTCCTCTGGTCTCCAAATTCTAAAAAAATAGCCACCTTCCAGCACGACAGCCGCGGTACAGGGGAAATGTACATGGTCTCCACAAAGTCCGGCCATCCAGAACTGTCCCAATGGAAATATCCTCTTCCAGGCGACAGTCTCATTTTTCGTATCAGTCGTGTGGTCATCAATGTCAAAGATGCAAGTATGGTTCGGTTAAATATGCCACCGGATCAGCATCGAAGCACGAGCAGTGATCATATTGCAGGCCGGGGCGGTACATTTTTAGATGTGAGATGGAGTAAGGACGCAAAGCAGCTGGCATTCGTATCCAGCTCCCGTGACCATAAAGAGGCGCAACTTCGTGTGGCAAATACGAAAACAGGTGATGTGCGGGATGTAATGAAGGAAGTACAAAAGACCTATTTTGAATCAGGAGACGGTTTCTCCAACTGGCATTATTTAGCAAAAACCAATGAAGTGATCTGGTTTTCCGAAAGGGACAATTGGGGCCACCTTTATTTGATTGATATAAAAACGGGAAAAATCAAGAATCGCATTACCCAAGGCGAGTGGGCCGTGCAGCAGGTACGGTATGTGGATCAAAAGAAGCGAAAAATATACTTTTCCGCAGGGGGAAAAGAACAGGGAGACCCTTATTACTGGCACTATTACAGCATCAATATTGATGGTTCCGACCTTAAATTACTCACACCAGAATATGCCCACCACTCTGTCACTTTTTCTCCTGAATACAAATATTTTGTCGATAGTTACTCTACGCCAGTTACGCCACCCATCACGGTACTGCGCGATATGGACGGTAACCAATTGGTCAAGCTGGAACAAGCTGATATTTCACAGCTGGTATCTTCGGGTTGGCAGCCACCTACCCAGGTTAAGACCAAGGCACGGGACGGTGTAACAGATATTTATGGTCTATTGTATAAGCCGACCAATTTTAATCCAAACAGGAAATTCCCGGTTTTGAATCCACTTTACCCCGGCCCGCAGTCAGGCAGTGTGGGCAGCCGCAGCTTCAGGCCATCTCGAAGCGATAAGCAGTCTGTAGCTGAACTGGGATTTATTGTAGTTGAAGTTGACGCAATGGGAACACCTGGGCGATCAAAATCCTTTCATGATGTATACTATGGTAACATGGGCGATAATGGCTTGCCAGATCAGGTTGAGGCAATCAAACAGCTGGGAGCCCAGCATTCATGGATGGATCTTGACCGCGTCGGTATTTACGGCGGTTCCGGCGGCGGTTTTGCATCCACAGGAGGAATTCTCCGCTACCCTGATTTCTATAAAGTAGCCGTCTCAGGGTCCGGCAACCATGACAATGCCACCTATGAGGACGACTGGGGTGAAAAATGGCAGGGGATGCTTATTATAAATGAAGACGGCAGCACTACTTATGATAACCAGGCGAATCATCTCTTGGCAGAGAATTTAAAAGGCAAGCTGCTTTTAGGTCACGGCTCTTTGGATGGAAATGTTCCTGTAAATAATACGCTATTAATGGCGAAAGCATTGATCGATGCTAACAAGGATTTTGATATGCTCATTTTTCCAAACAGGGGCCATGGTCTTGGGCAATACTGGATGCGCCGCAGGTGGGATTATTTTGTGCGGCATCTAAAAGGTATAGAACCACCAAAGGAATTTGAATTAGGTCAGCAATTCAAGCGCTAAAGATTCTAGGATTTAGAAGAATATCAAAAGAAGGGAAATAAATTGCTCGATGTTATCATAAAAAGATTTGATAATCCTGATGAAATCAGAAAGTTTGATAAAGGCAGCTTCGAGATTGTAACCTTGTCGGATATGACTATAGGCAGGGCTACCTATGCACCTGGATGGAAGTGGTCTGTGGATGTTTCCCCCTTAGTGGACACAGAATTTTGTGAGGTAGAGCATCTAGGCATGGTGCTGTCTGGCAGCGCGATAGTGGCGTTTAAAGATGGGAAAATACATACATTGGAAAAAGGGGATATTTTTTATGTTTCACCTAAACCGCACGATAGTTGGGTTGTAGGTGATAAAGCATATGTTTCACTCCATTTTTTGGGAGCGGATAAATATGCGGATTAAAGATGTTTCTTTTATAAATCAAAAAGCCCCTGAAAAACAGGGGCTTTTCAGCATCAATTAAATTGCTAATCCTCTTTCTTCCCAGGCTCCCGGACCCAGGACCGGCGTTCGGCAAACCTCTTTAATTTTAATTCAGCCCATTCATTTACAATTTTTTTCAGCATGCCCGCATCGGGAGTATCTGCCCCTAATTTTTTGTCAATTGTACTGGTTAATTCGTCACGTTTATTTTGCACTTGATATGCACTAAGCACATTTTCTTTGGCCCATTCATCTCTTTCTTTTTTACCAGATTCTCTGGCTGCGTCGGCTTTACCCACCCGGTCTTTTCGGCCAGCAAGTATGATGATCAGAAAAACAACAAGAACAATGAGAAGGGTAAGTAGTTGATTCATATAGCTATCCTATTGCACCATTGCGGGAATTTGTAAAACTGTGCCCCAGTAAAAGATGACCATGGCAGCCATGACCAACAGGGCTGCAGGCCAGGCCAACGTGGCCATACGAATAAAATCTTTTGCTTCTAACTGACCGGCAGCGTACACGATGGAACTGGCCGGTGTCCCAATGACCAGCCAGAAGGCCAGTGAAGTAGAAATAGCCAAGCCAACACCCACCAGCAATGGGTTTGTGCCTGATGTGATAGCCATGTCCAGCACCACAGGGCCGATAACTGCTACTGTTGCACCAGCACTCATGAGATTGGTTAGACTGGCGCCAATTGCAACCACCAGAAGAATCAGGGCTGTACCAGAATTGATTCCCAGGGGTTCCAAGGTGTTAATAATGCTATCTGCCAGCCATCCAGCTGCACCGGATGTTCGAAAAACTGTTCCAAGGCTAATAGCGCCGGCATAGAGAATGATAACACCCCAGCTAACATTTTCCTCATAATCCTTCCAGGATGTGAGGCCCAACAGCATATAGAGGACGGCTCCAAAAATGGCCACACCACCTAGACCCAGAGAAAAACCCAACAGACTCTTTGTGATGGATTTATCTGTAATCCACATGAAGACTACCATAAACATAATGCCCGTGACCAGCCACTGTTTACCTGTCATTTTCCCATGCTTACTCAGGTCACTTTTTAAGGTGGCCACTGCTTCGGAAAGATCGCTGACCTCTGGTTTAAATAAAAGAGGTAGGATGAAGGACATGAGGGCAGTCATGGCGAGAGTATAAAATACTCCCATGGACATCCACTGAAAAAAAGACACTTCCACGCCAACGTCGGATAGAAAGCCGATCATAATAGCATTTCGAGCACCACCTGAAGGACTCATAGGCGCGCCGATCATGCAGCCAATAGCAATAGACATCATCAACAGTTTTCCTAGGTTTGGTGCCGGGGTAGTTTTATTGGTTAGGGTATAGAGCGCGATTGCGATAGGGATATACATTGGTGCGATAGAAGCTTCATTAATAAAAGCGGATGGAATAGCCGTTCCCAAGAGTAGGCCTACCACGATCATGCGAGTATTCGTTCCGCAAATATTCATCACCAGCATGCCGATGCGCTTATCCAGGCCGTATTTAACTAAGGTGGCCCCAATGGCCAGAGAACCAGCGATAAACCACACTGCATCGTGAGCATAGGTGGATACAATTTTGGACGGTTCTGTAATACCAAAAAATAATTGAACCAGCCCAATCAGTAGAGCCACGGCGGGCATGGGAATAGCCTCAGTGGCAAAAAAGATTACACACGCAGACAGGAGGGCGATAATGATTTGGACATTTTTTGCATTGGCAGCGATTTGATCAGCGCTTAGGTTTTGTCCCATAGCGGCCGCCTTCTCGATCATACTAGTAGGCGTCGGAATCACAAAACCGATTACAGTAAACAGCGCAATTCCCACTGCCAGCCATTTAAAGTTGGTTGTTTTGGAAAATCCGCCCGAGTTATTCTGTTCTTGGTCAGCCATTTGTCAAGAAAAGATGAGCATAAATATCATTAAAGTCCAAGGGAAAATTTCTTCAATTAATTTCCAGTACCGGTTTGCCCAGTACATTCATTTTTGGGGCAATACCCAGCCCCGCTTTATCTGAAGCGCTCATCCGTCCGTTGTTCCGCTGGGGAGCACCATCAGCAGTGGTGACAGTAACGTAACTGTTAAAGTCGGTAGCAGTAAAAAGGAATTCCGTAGGGGTACTGTGGGCCAGGTGAGCAATTGCGGCGGTGGTAACATCTCCGCCCCAACTATCTTCAATAGTCATGGCGATTCCTAGCTGTACGCAAAGATCTCGTGCCAAGGCTGCTTTGGTAATACCGCCAAATTTACTAATCTTGATATTGACCACATCCATGGCGCCATCGCTGTGGCCGCGGACCAATACATCGATACCATCAATAATTTCATCCAATATAAATGGGTGAGAGGTTCGCTCGCGGATAGAAAGGCATTCTTCATAAGTTGCACATGGTTGCTCGATATATACATCTACGTCATCCACGGCGCGGACGACTCGGGCCGCTTCATGCATCAGCCAACCCGTGTTGGCATCGGCTACAAGTTTGTCTCCTGTTTCCAAGACTTCTGCTGCTAAGCGGATTCGGGCAATATCCTCATCGGGATTTCCTCCAACCTTCAACTGAAAGCGCCGGTACCCTTCATCCCGGTACATTTTCACATTTTCCGCCATGGCTTCCGGATTACCCTGAGAAATCGCCCGGTAAAGAACAAAATTTTCTCCCCAGCGGCCACCCAGCATTTCGCAAACGGGCATCGCTGCTACTTGGCCTTTGATATCCCAGCAGGCCATATCAATGGGTGATTTCACATAGGGATGGCCTTTTAAACAGCTGTCCATTAGCTGGTTGAGACTGGGTGTCTGGGTTGGATCTTGGCCGATGAGATGGGGTCCCAGTTCCTTAATCCCGGCCCGGACGCCACCGGCATAGGCAGGCAGATAGAATGGCCCAAGGGGGCAGCATTCACCATAACCTACATGGCCATCATCTGTTTCTACAGCGACGATGGTGGAATCGAAAACTTCCACCGATTTACCGCCGGACCATTTGTAAGCTCCTTCATGCAGGGGTAGATCAACTTGATATGCAAGAATTCGTTTTATTTTCATGGTATTACTGACTGATTGTTTTATTTTTTATGATAAAGTTTGGTAAGTCCTCGGCCTAAATGAACCATTAAGCTAATACGAGAATCTGATTATGACAATACGCACATTCAAATCGTTTTCAATTGTTTTTACCATCCTGTTATGGATCTGCTCCTGTGAGCAGTCGCCTCAGAATATTTCCCCAGTCAGTGGTTATGAAAGTGTGGCCAGCAAACTGAGCGATGCAATTGAATATGAAATTACCAGCAAAAACTTAAATTCGATTTCCATTGTGCTGGTAGATGACCAGAGAATTGTATGGTCCCAGGGCTTTGGCATTGAAAGCAAGAAAACAAAAAAGCAAGCTGACGCCCACACAGTCTACAGGGTTGGATCTGTTTCAAAATTATTCACTGATATGGCCATTATGCAGCGTGTGGAAAGTGGAGAAATCGATCTGGATGCAGCAATCCAAACCTATTTACCTGATTTTACACCAGAGAACCCTTACGGCAAGCCCATTACCCTGCGCCAGTTGATGTCTCATCGTTCTGGATTACTGCGAGAGCCTCGGCTGGGTAATTATTTTACTGATGATGAGATTTCATTAAAAAGAACTGTTGAAAGCATCATTTCTTCTACACTGGTCTATGCACCGGAGTCCAAGATCAAATATTCCAATGCTGCCATCGCCGTAGTTGGCTATACCTTGGAGCATCTTTATGGCCAGCCCTATGTTGCCTATATGCAGAAGCATATTCTGGACAGGGTGGGTATGGACAACAGTGCTTTTGCCCCCAATCGCAGCATCAAAGCAAAACTGGCCCAAGCCACGATGTGGAGTTATGATGGCAGAGAATTTCCTGCGCCGACATTTGAATTGGGGATGATTCCGGCTGGGAGCCTTTATGCTCCCATGCTGGACTTAGGACAATTTTTAATTACATTATTTAACAATGGACAAGGGAAGAACGGCCAGGTAATATCCAAAGAAACTTTGACAAAAATGTGGTCGCCACAATTTGGCGGAACAGCAACCAGTGGCTACGGCATTGGATTTAGCTTATCTGAAATGAATGGCCACCAGAAAGTGGGACACGGCGGAGCCATTTACGGTTTTTCTACACAAATATCTGCTTTGCCGGAATTAAAACTGGGTGCTGCGTGTGCATCATCGGTGGATCTAACAAATGCAATTACCACCCATTTAACTGACTATGCCCTAAAGCTCATGTTAGCTCGCCAGGATAACAAACCTCTGCCGGACTATTCAAAATCAGAACAATTGGATCATAAAGCAGGAAAAAAACTTGTTGGCACTTTTCAAAATGATGATTCAATTATAGATATCAGGCGCAAAAATGGAAATGTTATTCTAAGTGCTGGGCGATTTGAAGTCCCATTAAGACAATCAAGCAAAGCAGTTATTTCAGATGGTCGAATTGTTTATAATAATTTTAAAGTAAGACCCGGAACGAATGGAATCACAGTAAACGGGCGTCAGTTCACAAAAATTGAATTACCCCAAAAATCAGAGGTTCCTATTTCGTATACAGGATTAATCGGTGAATATGGCTGGGATCATAATATCTTATATATTTATGAGGATCAAGGAGACCTGTGGGCTTTAATAGAGTGGTTCGAAAAAGATAAGCTTACCCATGTTGAAGACGATGTATATGCCTTGCCAATAAATGGAGGGCTGTATCATGGTGAACATCTGGAATTCAAGCGGGATCCGGATGGAAATGCAACGGAAGTGTCCATTATTAATGGACCCATATTTAAGCGCCGAGATGTAGGTGCCTCTACAGCTGAAACATTCCGGATTGAACCGGTCAAGCCAATGGTTGAATTGAGAAAAACAGCCCTTGGTGCTATACCGCCATCGGAAGATGAAGAATTTTTAACTTCAGATCTAGTGGAACTCCATGATCTGGATGAATCAATCCAATATGATATTAGATATGCTACCACTAACAATTTTATGAGCGCCGAATTCTATACCCTTGCCGAAGCATATATGCAGCGGCCGGCTGCGGAAGCATTGGTGCGTGCACACCGCAAATTAAAGGAAAAAGGATATGGCCTATTAATTCATGACGCCTATCGGCCCTGGTATGTGACTAAGATGTTCTGGGATGCAACACCGGAAGATAAAAAAATATTTGTGGCCAACCCTGCCAACGGTTCACGCCATAACCGTGGATGTGCAATCGATCTAACGCTCTATGATCTGAAGACGGGTCAAGTGGTGGAAATGGTTGCAGGCTATGATGAAATGACTGACCGTTCTTTCCCAGATTATTATGGTGGCACTACAGTGCAGCGCTGGCACCGTAAATTATTGAGAGATGTGATGGAAACAGAAGGATTTTCCGTTTATGAATTTGAATGGTGGCATTTTGATTATAAAGACTGGCGCAAGTATTCTCTAGGGAACAAGCGTTTTGAGGAACTCTAAGTAAACCTCAGAATACTTCGAAAATCTTCACCTGTTTCTCTACCGTTCCGTTATCGTTGACTACCTTGACCCGGAGCACGTGTTGGCCCTTTGCCAGCTTACCAGTTTTTCCCATCCACATATGGTTATTTATGGGCATATTTTCCATTTCCGGGTAAAGATCCGGGTTGTTTTGGATGATACGATTCATGAAGGGGTCTTCCGCGTGAAACTGTTTTTCTAGGTGTAGAGATTGGTCATCTAGAGTGCACGTCACCACGGTATTCTCACTGCCGTAAAATACATTGACGGCAATCTGCATCGTATCTGTCATGGCATAGGGAACCTTGCCTTCGGGAGTGCTGATTCTGAAAGTGATATTTGGATCGCTGGCACCGGGTACAAAGTCGTAATGGTAAACATTGCGAGAAAATTTAAAGTTGAAATAACCGTTAGGAGTGCCGTCATAGTGGTAGGCGTAAGGTACGCCATCGGCCTGTAGAGGGCCGTACCACCAAGCACCGCAGGCGGCCCCAAGGACCATGTTCTGGAAGCTCGTTTTTTGATTCCAACCGTGGGTATTGGTAAGATACATATTTTCGATATAGTGCATGTGGCCACTGAGGCCTAGGAGGTATTTGTGATCTGCGAGAAGCTGGAAGAGAGCATCTCGATTAGTGACCTCTACCCTCTCTCCCTGGTATACATCCGATATAATGGGGATATGGCTCAGGAGCACAATGCGATCATTCCCAGAAACATATTTTAGGTCATTTTCCAGCCAGGTAAGCTGCGCTTCAGTGAGAAGACCCATATAACTGCCACGTTTGTTCTCTTTGGAATTCCAGCCTTCATAGTAAACAGTATTCATTGCAATAAAGTGTACATCACCATATTCAAAGGAATAATAATCGGGGCCAAAAAAGGAATTCCAGGTTTCGTGTGCCTCCGTATCATTTTTGGCCCGGTAGTTCAGATCATGGTTGCCCAGCACATGCCAGATTGGGATACCCAACGTGCCCACTTGTTCTAAGTAATAGGGGTAGAGGGATAGATCATCATACATGATATCGCCCAAAGGCACATAAAAATCCATATCCTTTTCAACCAGCATTTTGGCAATGATCTCTTCACGGTAATATTGAATTTCGGTGGAATCCCTTGGCTGGGGGTCGCCGCTGATAATAGCTTGGAACCTGCGCTGTACCTTTGACTGAACCAGTGGGAAATAAATGGTCTCAGGCAGCAGGGCAGTTTCAAAGGCCTTATATTTGAGATAGGCAGGACTGGGATTCATTCGAACATTATGAAAAAATTTTGGAATACCGAATTCGTTAGTGGGAATATCCCAGTTGGGCGGCTTAATAATAAAAATTACATCATTTTGTTGCGCAGAGATAGAAAAATGGCCGGATTTATCACTTAAAACAATGTTCTCGCCATTAGAAACGCGCTGACCACCAATACCGGATTCGGTTTGATCCATTACGCCATTTCCATTCCTGTCATGGAAGACAAAACCTTGGAGCTCCAGTTGGGCAGTGCAAAAACTGATGAGGATGATGGGGAGAAACAATTTTATTTTATGCATGGCAATTGAATGATAAGATTTAGGCATGAACAGATTCGTAATATTATGAAACAGGAGGTAAACAAATGAAGCCAATTATAAAAATGTTATCTATGGCACTGATGGTTTCTATGGTGTGGGGGAAAGGGAAGAAAATTTTTATTTCTGCCGATATGGAAGGTGTGGTTGGTGCTGTGACGGGGGAACAGTTGGGCCCATCCGGGTTTGAGTACCAGCGATTTCGCGAATTTATGACCGCAGAGGTTAATGCGGCCATTCAGGCCGCTAGGAAAGCCGGAGCCACTGAGATCCTGGTAGCTGATTCTCATGGAAACGGACAGAACCTGCTGTTCGAAAAACTGCCCAAAGATGTGCAGGTCATTCGATCCTGGCCCCGCCCCCTGGGCATGATGGAAGGCATCGATAAAAGTTTTGACGGCGCCATTTTTCTTGGATACCATGCCAGCACCGATAACATGACTGGCGTACGGGCTCATACCTTTTCCAGCGCTAGGGTAACTTCCATAAAAGTGAACGGACAGGCTATGACTGAAGGCTCCTGGAATGCAGCTATTGCTGGGCATTTTGATGTACCTATTATCTTAGTGTCAGGAGACGATGCCGCCGTTGCCGAAGTGAAAAGCTTGGTTGGAAATATTGAAGGTGCGGTGGTAAAGGAAAGTATCAGTTTTCATTCAGCCAAGACATTGCACCCGGAGGCGGCCTATGATCTTATCGCTGAAAAGACCAATACAGCGGTGAAAAATATCAATGACTATAAACCCTATCGCATCCGTGGACCCGTAACAGTAGAGGTAAGTTTTAAGCATTACCAGCCTGCAGAGATCCTGGCCTATCTAGACATGTTCGAACGGGTTGCCTCCCATACAATTTCCTTCAAGGCCCGGAATATGGTTGAGGCGTCTAAGATTATGCGGGTAGTTTTGGGATATAACGGTGGAAACTCCAAACCCTAGGTTTTAAAAATATGGAAAAACTGGTTACTAGTAAAGACTTCCCCAGCGCTGATGGTTTTATCTATCTGAATGCTGCCAATATCTCTTTGGTATACCAGGGGGCCATAGATGCCTTGGTAGACTGGTACAAGGACACCGCCCTTCATGGCAGCAATAATTTTGATGAAGTAGCAGAAGTAAATACGTTTGAAGATCTGCGACAGGCAACGGCCCAAATGTTGAACGCAAATCCGGAAGATATTGCTGTGGGCTCCAGCGCTACGGAACTGCTCAGCTCACTAGCTTGGGCCGTATTACCGGGTGCGAAGACCAATGTGGTTAGTACAAAAATTGTATTCCCAAGTACAGTCTATCCCTGGCGGCGAGTAGGCAGCCATAGTGGCTGCGAGATTCGGCTCGCGGAATCTGCAGGTGATTTTGTGAATGAAGATGACATAATCGACCTGATAGATCAAAACACTGCAGTTGTTTCCATTTCCCATGTGGAGTACAGTAATGGCCAGTGCTTTGATCTGGACAAACTGTCCGCAGCAGCACATGAAAAAGGAGCATTGCTGGTGGTAGATGCGACCCAATCCATGGGCGCCATTCCTATCGATGTAGCTGAAACTGCAGTGGACGCTCTGGTTTCAGGATCTTATAAATGGCTGTGCGCACCCATGGGCGCGGCGGTCATGTATTTAGCACCGGAACTCCAGTCTGATCTGGAACCGGGACTTGTTGGTTTTCGTAGCCACAATAATATGTGGGACCTCGAGGCAGGCCGTCTTGACTATCCTGATACGGCCAAAAAATTTGAATTCAGCACTATGGCCTATGGCTGCGCCATTGCTTTGGCCCGGTCGATGGAGTTTATTAATAGTATTGGTGTGGATAGGGTTTTTGCCCATAATCGAGATCTGGCGGACCACTTGTCCGAAGGCCTCCGTTCTCAAGGTGCAACCATTATTTCAGATCCAGATAAAGGATACCAGTCATCCATAGTATCGGCCGCACTTAGCGGAATGGATTCGTCGAAAGCTATAAAACAGCTGAAAGAGGCGGGAGTGTATGTTTCATCCCGGGCAGATTCCATACGTTTTTCGCCCCATCTCTATAACCATAGGGGTGATATTGATAATGTTCTGGACCATATGAAGCGGACTTTTGGAAAAAATAATTAATAATGAAACGGGAGGTAAATATGCCTGATAAACAAAAAAAACAACAAGGCGGGCAGACCAGAAGACAGTTTCTGAAAGCAGTAGCTGTTGGCAGCGGTGCGGTTGCGGCCGGTGCCGCTTTACCAGCCTATGGCACTAAAGA
>Ga0315336_1001868_pt1 | contig 36231 bp, 31 predicted proteins | sample ASW5metaG_FD_204512 | JGI IMG/M metagenome (GOLD analysis project Ga0315336, IMG submission 204512) | Ammonia-oxidizing marine archaeal communities from Monterey Bay, California, United States - ASW #5 | ecosystem: Environmental > Aquatic > Marine > Intertidal zone | place: USA: California... | reverse complement strand
CGTCTACGAGATCGTCGAAGAAGGCTCAGAGCAGCGCTTCCAGATCAATGCGCAAAACTGCATTCACTGCAAGACCTGTGATATCAAGGATCCGAGCCAGAACATTACCTGGGTCACGCCCGAGGGTGGCGGCGGGCCCTCTTACAGCGCGATGTGATTTTCGATTCCGAGGATATATAACGCGTCAGCCGGAAAACGCCCTCGCGTTCTGGAAGATTCTGAGCCAGGGGCCATGCTCGCCCCAGTCCCCAGGGTGCCAGGAGTTGGTCACCGTACGGAAATTGCGTTCGGGGTGCGGCATCATGATCGTCACCCGGCCATCGGCTGCACAAAGCCCTGTCACGGCGTCGGTTGATCCATTAGGGTTAAACGGGTAGCGGTCGGTTGTCCTGCCGTAGTTATCGACAAACCGAAGGCTTAACTGATTCTTGGCGCGAAGCGTCTTCAAGGCATCCTGCGCGAACTGCGCGCGGCCCTCACCATGCGCCACCACGACCGGAATCCGGGTACCGGCCATACCCTCAAAGAGCACCGAATCGCTCTGTAGTACTTCAACCATGATGACCCTAGACTCAAACTGGCCCGATTCGTTGGCCGCAAAATGCGGCCAATGCTGCGTGCCCGGGATCAATTCCTTGAGCGCCGCCATCATCTGGCAGCCGTTGCAGACCCCGAGGGCAAAAATCTCCTCGCGAGCGAAAAAGGTCTCAAACTGCTCGCGCATTTGAGGTTCAAATAGAATCGACTTGGCCCAACCCTGCCCTGCCCCCAGCACATCCCCAAAGGAAAAACCGCCGCAGGCTGCAAGACCCTGAAAATCCGTGAGCTGATGGCGCCCTTCTTTAAGATCAGACATCGTCACGTCCACTGCGGAAAATCCCGCCCGGTCAAAAGCCGCGGCCATCTCCATATGGCCATTGACGCCCTGCTCACGCAGGATGGCGACCCGTGGCCGGCTTCCTCCAAGAATAGCGCGGGTCGCAGGATTCTGAACAGGATCAAATGTCAGAGTCGCACTGAGGCCTGGGTCAGAAAGGTCTTTAAGGCGGTCGTACTCCTGGGCCGTGCATTTCGGGTTGTCACGAAGCCCCTGCATCCGGGACGTCAGCTCTGACCAGATCTCGTGAAGACCGGTCCGGCTCGTCTCCAGCAAGACGGCGTGGTTGCCGACAATACGAATGGAATCTCCACCGTTCACGGCCGATCCGATCGGGCGTACCCAGGCGCCGATGTGTTCGTTTTCGAATATAGCTTGAACGCGGTCCATCTCGCTTTTGCGCACCTGAATCACCGCACCCGGTTCCTCGGAGAAAAGAAACGTGAGTGGGTCATCTACGTTACCGATATCGACATCCAGAGAACAACGGCTCGCAAAAGCCATTTCCGCAAGGGTGACGACAAGCCCGCCATCGGAGCGGTCGTGGTAGGCAAGCACGAGATCTTGCGCCAGCCCTTCCCGGGTCGCAGCAAAAAACGCACAAAGATCCCCCGGGTGATCGAGATCGGGGACCTCGTTACCGACCTGCCCGAATACCTGGGCCAGCGCTGAACCTCCGAGGCGATTCTTGCCGCGCGCAAGATCGACCAGCAAGAGTACTGATTCCTGTGAAGTATCGAGCACCGGCGTTACTGACCGGCGTACGTCCGCCACCGGCGCAAACGCAGTAACGATCAGCGACACGGGAGACGAAACGCTGAAGCCCTCTCCGTTTTGGGTCCAGCGGCTGGACATGGACATGGAATCTTTACCCACCGGAATCGAGATACCGAGTTCCGGGCACAGTTCGAGCGTGACGGCCTGGACGGTATGGAACAGATCGGCGTCCTGCCCTGCTTCTCCTGCCGCCGCCATCCAGTTGGCACAAAGGTGCACATCTGAAAGTTCACTGATGCCGGCGCAGGCAATGTTGGTGATGGCCTCAGCCACGGCCATCCGGCCGCTGGCCGGCGCATCGACCAGCGCGAGTGGCGTACGCTCGCCCATCGAGATCGCCTCACCTGTCTGACTATCGAAACCTGCCGTGGTGATACCGGCATCTGCAACGGGTACCTGCCAGGGGCCGGCCATCTGGTCCCGAACGACCTGGCCTCCAACGCTCCGATCACCGATGGTGATCAGGAAGGTTTTGTCAGCCACTGCCGGGAGCCGCAGCACGCGCTCCAGCGCATCGCTGACCGCGACGCCAGCAAGATCGAGATCCGGATAGACACAGGTCCTACTCATCGCCTCGCGGTGCATCCTCGGGGTATTGCCAAAGAGCAGTGACATGGGTAGATCGACCGGGGACTCGGCCTGTAATTCCGCGCCACTTTGCTCTTCGGGCATTGTCGGACCCACAAGCCGAAGCACCTCTTCGGTATCTGCTTCACCCAAGATACTGAAAAGGCAGCGCTCGCGCTCGCACAGCGTTTTGAATAACTCGAGATTCTCGGGCGCGACCGCCAGAACGTAGCGCTCCTGCGCTTCATTGCACCACAACTGCATCGGGGACAGTCCAGACTCATCGGAAGGAATCGCACTCGCGTCAAAACGGGCGCCGAGCCCGGCATCGTGAACGATTTCCGGCAGCGCGTTCGAGAGACCCCCTGCCCCGACATCATGGATGGAAATGATCGGGTTTTGTGGGCCCAGCGCGATACAGCGGTCTATAACCTCCTGGCAGCGCCGCTGCATTTCCGCATTGCCCCGCTGCACCGAGGCAAAATCCAGCGCTTCGTCGCTTTTGCCCGAATCAACACTGGAGGCTGCCCCGCCCCCGAGCCCGATCAGCATCGCGGGCCCACCCAGAACCACAAGCTGTGCGCCGGGCGGAATCGTTTCTTTTTGGACGTGACACTCGCGGATATTTCCAAGGCCTCCGGCAATCATTATGGGCTTGTGGTATCCGTAGCGCCGGGTAGCATTGCTACCGTCTGCAGCGACCTCAAGGGTGCGGAAATATCCGGAAACATTCGGCCTGCCGAACTCGTTATTGAATGAGGCGGCCCCGATAGGCCCCTCGAGCATGATTTGCAGCGGCGAGGCAATCCGTGACGGACTCTGAATCGGTAATTCCCAGGGCATGGGGGCGTCGGGCAGTCGCAAATCCGATACTGAAAAACCGGTGATGCCCACTTTCGGTTTACCGCCCCGGCCGGTAGCCCCCTCGTCCCGAATCTCGCCTCCCGAACCGGTTGCCGCACCCGGAAACGGCGAAATCGCCGTGGGATGGTTATGAGTCTCGACCTTGGCCACCAAATGCAGTGGTTCTGCGATCTGGCCGTATTCGCCGGCGGTCGAAACCGGCAAAAACCACGAAGCCGGGTACCCGCGCAGCACCGCGGCGTTGTCACTGTATGCGCTCAGTGTCTTCTCCCCGTGCCGCTGGTGCGTTGTGCGCACCATCTCGAAAAGCGAGGCATCCTGGGTCTCATCATCAAGGGTCCACTGCGCGTTGAAGATTTTATGCCGGCAGTGCTCTGAATTGACCTGCGCAAACATCATGAGTTCCGCATCCGTGGGGTTGCGACCCATCTTGAGGAATGCATCCGTGAGGTACTCACATTCCTGCTGACTTAACGCAAATCCTTCCTTTTCATTAGCGGCTTCGAGCGCGCCGGGGCCGCCGTGAATTACGTCAACATACTCGAGCGGTGCGGGCGGCGCGGATGTAAATACCTGCTCGAGCAACTGTGGATCGTCGACCACTGATTCGGTCATCGGATCATGAAGCAATGCCCCGAGATCGTTGCGGGACACCGCTGAATCTACCGGGTCATCGAAATGCCAAGCGATACCCCGCTCGATTCTTTCGATCGACTCAAGGCCACAGTGGCGGGCAATATCGGTCGCTTTGGTCGACCAGGGAGAACGGGTTCCAAAGCGGGGAATTACCCGTATCGGGCTGCCCTCAAGAATCAATGTCCGGGCACTTTCCGAACAGGCATCCAGGAGGTTCTCAAGAACATCGTGCTCGGCAGCACTTAACGCCGCCGAACTGTCGACCAAATAAAAATAGTGTGCAGAACACTCGCCCAGCGCAAGACCGCGTTGCTTTCCGCGGGCCGAGAGTTTTTCGACGTTAAAGCGTGTGAGGGCGGGCCCGCCGCCCAGCATCAGCACGGCGTGATCCCGAGCGGTTGATCAGGCCGAAATCGGTGCTTCAAGGTCAACGCCGAGCCGCAGGGCAACCTCCTCGTAGGCCTCTACCACCCCGCCCAGACCCTGGCGAAATCGATCCTTGTCGAGTTTCTTGCGGGTATCGGTATCCCAGAGGCGGCAGCCGTCCGGGGTAAATTCATCACCCAGCAGCAGCTGGTCTCCAAAACGGCCGAATTCCAGTTTGAAATCGACCAAAATCATACCGCCATCGGCAAAGAGCTTGCTGAGGATTTCGTTAACCCGGAAGGTCTGGACTTTCATCGACTCTACTTCTTCAGGGCTGGCCCAACCGAAAGAGGCAATATGGTACTCGTTGATCATCGGATCATGCAGTTCGTCGTTCTTTAGGAAAAACTCGAAGGTCGACGGCACAAGATCCAGTCCGTCCTCCACTCCCAGGCGGCGGCACAACGAGCCGGTTGCAATGTTACGCACCACGCACTCAACCGGAATCATATCGAGATGCTTCACCTGGGACTCGTTGTCACTCAGCAGCGCATCAAAATGGGTAGCAACACCCTGCGCCTCGAGATACTCCATGACAAAAGCGTTAAAGCGGTTGTTGACCATGCCCTTGCGGTCCAACTGATCGACCTTCTCACCATCAAAGGCCGAGGTGTCGTCACGAAACTCCATGATAAGCCTCGTGTCTTCATCGGTCAGAAAAACAGATTTGGCTTTGCCCGAATAGAGCTCTTCACCCTTGTTCATATGTTATCGATCCCGTTTAGAAAAACTCTCTTACAGTACGCCTGCATTGTTCATGGCAGAGCGGACCTCGTCGTGATACTGAGCCGACAAGGGCAACAGCGGCAGACGGATTCCCCCGCCGATCAGACCCTGCTGACCCACCGCCCATTTCGCCGGAATCGGATTGGATTGGACAAACATGGCTTTGTGCAAGTCCGCGAGTTGGTTGTTCAGTTGCCGCGCCGTGTCAGTGTCGCCTGAGGTGGCAGCCTGGCACATGCGGTGCATCAGGTTGGGTGCAGCATTGGCGGTCACAGAGATCGTTCCCTTACCGCCTGCCAGCATCAACTCACAGCCCGTGCCATCTTCTCCGGAGTAGATCAGAAAGCCTTCGGGCGCACGGTCAATCAGGTCTCTTCCACGGTCAAGGTCGTTGGTCGCATCCTTGATGGCGACGATGTTTTCAATCTCGGCAAGGCGCAGCGTGGTATCGTTCTGCATATCGACTCCGGTCCGGCCGGGTACGTTATAGAGAATCTGCGGCACAGCAGCCGCCTCGGCAATAGCCTTGAAATGCTGATACAACCCCTCCTGGGGCGGCTTGTTGTAGTACGGCACCACCAGAAGACAGGCATCGACACCGGCATCGGCCGCATTTCGCGTCAGTGAAATAGCCTCCGAGGTCGAATTCGCACCGGTACCGCCGATAACCGGAATCCGCCCAGCCGCAGCCTTTACCGTGCGTGCGATAACATCTCCATGCTCATCGTGGTCGAGCGTCGCCGACTCACCGGTGGTGCCCACCGACACGATGGCATCGGTACCTTCTGCAATATGGTGTTCTACCAGCCGCTCGAGTGCGGTCCAATCGACGCTGCCATCATCGTGCATTGGGGTGACCATGGCCACCATACTGCCTGTAAACATCTGGAAGCTCCTTGTTTTTGACCCTCAGGAAGTCAGAGTGTCGACGTTACGGAATACATCCGGATGGTACTTTGCGCTCATCCACAGCACAAGGCGAGCACAGGTCTTCGGGGGCTTATTGGGGTCGGGGCCTCAGTCCGAAAGACGCCAGCGCAGCCGATTGCCTTTGATCTCGGCCGTGGCACCGATCGCAAGAGGCAGGTTGGGCGCCACATGCCCGAAGTCCCGGGACGAAAATACCGGGCATGGTGTCCGGGCCGCCAGTTCACTTAATGTCCAGGACTCTGAATCCGCTACCGACCCCATGTCTGTAAAGCGGCCGAAGACGACCGCATTGACGCCCCTCAGCAGGCCGCTGTCCAGCCACTGGCGCCAGTACCGCAAGAGACGGGGCGCGCTCTCACCGGTATCCTCAAAAAAGAGTACATGTCCGGACAAATCCGAGGGAAGGTTGGCGGTTCCGACCAGATTGCTCAGCACACTCAAGCATCCGCCGAACAGGACACCCCGGCACTCAAAGTCAGCCGTTCTTCCGACAGGTTCGACCTCGATCTCACCCTCCCAGGGCTCATCCGACTTCAGCAGGCGCGTTAACTCGTCAATACCCGGACCTTCCTGCCACAACGGTGACCCCGGCATCGGGGCGTGTAGCGCCGGCCACCCCAGGCGGGTGAAAAGTGCGCTCTGCAAAGCACTTAGGTCCGAAAATCCGATCAGCATTTTCGGCGGACTTTGTGCAAGTGCCTGCCAGTCAAGCCGGCCCAGAAGTTCACTTGCGCCGTAACCGCCGCGGGCACTCAGGAGATAGCGGTGAGCGCTGCCGAGCGCTGCCTGAATCTGCCTGACCCGAAGATCAACCCCGTCAAGCGCCAGCCGTGTGAGCGTGTCTTGATGCAATGGCGTGTGGTCCACCTCAAACCCTGCATCACGAAGTGCTTGAAGATTCAGACTGAGAAGATCATCTTCCGGCGGACCGGATGGCTCAAAAACATGAATCGAAGATCTTTCCATCTTTGCTATCCGCTGCCGGCAGGGCTCCACCCCTTGGATTCAGGTCGCCAGCAGCGTCTTAAGTGGCCCGTCCCGCGCGATCATGTCTTCGGTCTTGCCCTGCTCAAGAACCTTACCCGACTCCATCACGATCACATCTTCAAAGTGTTCCACCGAACCGGCACTCTCTAGTGCCCAAAAGATTCCTCGACCGTGCATATGCTCCCGGATACTCTTGATTAGGTCACCGCGCACGTTGAAGTCGAAGGGCGCAAGCGCTTCATCAACCACCAAAAGGTCGGGATTTTTCATCAAAGCCCTGGCAAATCCCAATTTCTGGCGCTGGATACTGCTGAGACGACCTCCAGATGTACCGACATCTGCATCCAGGCCCAGTTCGACGACAAAGGAGCGCAACTCGACCGCGTCGATGACCTCATCAATGCTCTTTCGAATCTTGCTGCGCAGTGCCGGTTTGCCGAAAGGCAGTGCGCCAAACAGCACGTTCGACTCGATATCGAGCCCGGGGTTCAATGCGACAGGGTTGAGAAAATCGACCGACGTGTTCTCCTGCCCCAGGGCTTCACGCAGCAGTTTACGCACTTCGAGCAATTGCGCCTGGAGCGGTTCATCAACAATGCCCAGACGATGCTGCGCCGGTACCAGACGGTATATGAAAGAACGCAGTACTTCCTGATCAGCCTCAGGCAACTGCTTCGGGGACTGGTCATCAATCGCCGTCAGGCGTCGAAGGATTTCCTCAAGCACCGGCAGATCGTCTCCACTGATCAGACTAAACCGCTCGAACAAGTCACTGTCGGGGCTGACCCCTTCAAAAACCTCGGTCATTGTCTGTGCAACCCTGACGCCAAGTGCCAGGAAATCATCAAACAACCCAGCCTGGCGCAGAAGATCCGTCACCAGTGCATTCGAAGGCAGTTGCTCCGGCGCAAAATCGGGACTTAAGGGGAAACCGAACAGGATGTTCTGGGCAACTGAGATATTAACGTTGTACTTTTCTGGATCGAAAGTGGTTACATCAAGGCCCTTTTCCTGAAACTGCCGGCGCGCCTCCAGGATCTTCTTCTGGGTATCGGCAACCGCCTCGGTATCGGCAACCCGGGTGGCAAGACCCATCTGGTAAACATCGTCTTCAAGCTTTGCGACCTTAAGGACTTGTATCGCTCTGGCGCGAAGGCCCTCATCATCACGAAAACCTCCTGCCGTGAGATCGAGCCAGTTTGCCCCGGAATCATCCGGACTATTTCCCGAAGCCGCGGCTTCCCTGGCCCGCCGCTCAGCCTCGGAGTCACGCTTGGTGTCATCGTCCTTTGGAGCATTGAACAGGCCGTAATAGAGGTTGTGGGCGATCGTTCCGCTGAATATGTGAGGGGTGGAGCCGACCCAGCCGACGCGTCTTCCGGTCACCGCCTCCGGAGCATCTGCCCAGTCGAGTTTCCCCATCTGGATACGGCCTGTCGTCGGCCAGATCAGCCGCGCCGCGAGCGCGGAAACACCGCTCTTGCCTGATGCGGCAGCACCGACAACGGCCACATGGGAATCGAGCGGAATCGAGAAGCCGACACTGTTGACGGTGTTTGCATCCTCTTCTTCGCCGTAACTCACGTTCTGCACTTTGAGGTCGCCTGACAGCGATTCGACGGTGTCTGGCACTTCCAACAGGGAGGCTCTGATCATGTTCTTGGGTTCGAACTGTTCGGCGACCTGAAAATATTTGACGCGGGTATCTTCAAACACCTGGTAAAACTTCAGCAACTCCTTCCATGGAGGACCGATGTCCTTGTACGCCGCGAGGACTGCGACCAGGGCGCCTAGAGATACCTCTCCCTTAATCACCAAGTAGCCGCCGATCGAGAAGAAAAAGAACGGTGTTACCTGCGCCAGGAAGTTGTTCAAAAACTTGATGAAAAACTTCCTGCGGTAAATCTCCTCCCGGATATCGAAAATCCGACCCAACTGCCCCGAGGTTTTTGCCCGCTCGAAGCGCCCACTGTCGTTGGCGTGGATATCAGAAGCGCCCTGCACGGTTTCTCCGATGTGTGTCGCCAGCGCCCGCACAGTCTGGACCCGCTTTTTAGAAAGCGCGTTGACCTTTGCCTGCAACCTCGGGATCACGTACATCTGCGGCGGATAAAGCGCTATTGAAGCCAAACCCAGCCAAACATCCTGCTGAAAAATAAACGACAGGTAGGTCAACAGTAACGCGCCCTGAAAGGCGGGTGCTGCAATGGCATCACCGATAAGGCCACCAAGGGGCTCGGTCTCGGCAGTGATCATGGGGATGATTTCTGCCGGAGGGGTTCTGCGGATCTTGGAGGACGGAAAGCGCAGGATACGGGTATAGAGGTCAAAACGGAATCGGCGCAGCATCCGCTCGCCGAGAACGCCTTTGTACACGTTGAGGTAGTACTTGAGTCCACCGGTGGCGACCACGGCCACGAGGAATGCCACCGACAGAAGCATCAGGAAACTGATCTGGGTTATTTCAAAACCCAGCAACGTTTCCGGCAGGTCTTTGCCGTCAATCGCCTGGTTGATGATCCGTTTGGGGATGTCCAGCGAAATGTAGACCAACGGCATCGTGAGCACCGTCAGCAGAAGCAGGAACAACTGACCGCGGAGCGTGTGCCGAAGCACATAGCGGTAAATCGACTTGTCTATCCGGGGGTAATCCGAATTATCCGCGTCACCCCCGCCGGTCGGTTTTTCTTCTTCGTGCTCGGCCATGATCTGGTTTGCGCAAACAACGCACGTCTTATAGCATATCCTTGCGTTCTATCGAACCGGCCAGCGGTTCGGCTTCACCCGGACTCTAACCTATGCCTGTTGCCATTGTCCTCAAAGGCTATCCGCGGCTGTCTGAGTCTTTCATCGCACAAGAGATCCGAAGCCTTGAGCAGGCCGGGGTCGACCTTCAACTCGTTTCCCTGCGCCACCCAACCGACCCTGCGACCCATCCCATCCACCAGGAAATTCAAGCGCCGGTCCTCTACCTGCCCGAATATCTGTACCGTGAACCGTTGCGGGTACTCAAAGGCTGGCTCGTCAGCAGGAAACTCCCCGGCTACCGGAATGCGCGGTCTACCTGGCTGAAAGACCTGAAGCGGGATCTTTGCGCCAACCGGGTAAGACGCTTTGGCCAGGCACTGGTACTCGCAGCCGAAATGCCTGCAGCCACGTCGCTGATATACGCCCACTTCATGCATACCCCCGCCTCGGTTGCCCGTTATGCCGCAACACTGCTTCATTTACCCTGGTCCTTTTCTGCACACGCCAAAGACATCTGGACGACCCCTACCTGGGAAAAGCGCGAAAAACTGACCGACTGTAAGTTCGCCGTCACCTGCACGCAAACCGGCTTTACTCACCTTACCGAGCTGGCCGCCGCTGGTATCAATCTCACCCGCCTTTATCACGGCCTGGATACCGTGCGTTTCGCCGACCCGGGCCTCAGGCAAGGTGGTCCTGACGGCAGCAGCGCCGAGCGTGTTGTGAACATTCTGAGCGTGGGCCGTGCGGTCCCAAAAAAGGGTTTTGATGTCCTGCTTGGGGCCCTTGCAGAACTGCCGCCGGAGATCTTCTGGTACTGGCAGCATGTGGGTGGCGGCAGTGAACTGGCATCGCTGAAACGGCTTGCGGCCGAGTACAAGCTCGATGACCGAATCTCGTGGCTGGGCCCACTTCCCCAGGAAGCGGTGCTCAGCCTCTATCGCCAGAGCGATCTTTTTGTACTGCCCAGCCGTGTCGCCGCCGATGGTGACCGTGATGGTCTGCCCAATGTACTCATGGAAGCTGCGAGCCAACGCCTTGCGATTGTGGCGACAAGCCTACCCGGCATCGGTGAGCTAATCACCGCCGACACCCATGGCCTTCTGGTTCCCCCCGACGACTCTGAGGCGCTTTCCGGGGCGATCTTTCAAGCGGTGACCGATCCCCGGCAAAGAACGGGATGGGGCAATACCGCTCGCGAGCGCGTGGTCCATGAATTTGATCACACCGATAACATCCAGCCGCTGATCGCACTGCTCAGCCAAGACTCGAGGGCAAGCTGATGCGTATTGGCTTTTATGCCCCCATGAAGCCCCCCGACCATTCCTCGCCTTCGGGTGATAGAACTATGGCCCGTTCACTGATAGAAGCGATGGCCTTCGCCGGCCATGAGGTCCAGGTGATGAGTGATTTTCGCTCACTCGACATCCACGGCGACCCCGCTACCCAGCAGAGTCTTGAGAGCACCGGCAAGGAAACCGCAGTCGGCATACTAAAGGCTGTAAAAAGCGGTGCCGTGCCACCGGTTGACCTGTGGTTCACCTACCACCTCTTTCACAAGGCGCCAGACTGGTTGGGCCCTGAGGTCTCGATGACACTGGGCATCCCCTATGCCGTTGCTGAAGCCTCATATGCACCAAAGCAGCAAAAAGGTCCGTGGCACACCGGTCTGGTCCAGGTGGAGACTGCCCTTAGAGCCGCGGCAGGTATTGCGTCGCTGAATCCCCGAGATCTTGAATGCATCCAGCCTTTTTTGAGCATTGATGCAAAGCAGACTGCCCTGCTGCCCTTCGCCCGGGACCGCACGTCTTTGGACCCGACAGGCAAAGTGTTAAAAAAGACATTGTCTCGAAAACTCGGTATCGATCCCGGGGATCCCTGGCTGGTTACCGTTGCCATGATGCGCAAAGGCGATAAGGAACGCTCTTACCACATGCTGGCAAGCGCTTTGGCACAGATTACGGACCTTCGCTGGCGGCTTGTGGTGATTGGCGATGGCGAGGTGGGCGATTCTGTCAGGGATGCATTCGAACCCCTCGGCAGGGGGCGGATCTGTTTTTGCGGCATGCTGGACTCCTCAGAAACAGAGCGGTATCTCGAAGCTGGGGATGTGTTTGTCTGGCCCGCCATCCATGAGGCTTTCGGTATGGCCATACTCGAGGCGCAGCGTCACGGACTGCCCGTGGTTGCGGGGTTTACCGACGGAGTAGCGACGATCGTTGAAGATCGCTCCAGTGGACTTCTGACAGCATCTGAAGAAACCGATGCGTTTGCCGAGGCGATGCGGACATTGATCGAGGATCATGATCTTCGAAAAAGCATGGGCAATAACGCGCGCGAAAAGTTTCTCAAAAACCATACTCTAGAGGCCACCTCGCAGACACTCGACAGGTTTTTGCGTTCACTGAAGACGCGATGAGCCAGATCCTTTTTATCCGCCATGGACCCACGGCATGGAACGAAGCCGGCAGGATTCAGGGGCGGACCGATGTACCCCTGAGTGAAGCGGGCGAGAAAGAAGTGGCATCCTGGCGGTTAGTGCCGCCCTATGCACAATGGCGCTGTTTTTGTAGTCCGTTAAAACGTGCCCAAGATACGGCCGTCCTGCTGGGACTGGAAGCGCCCGGGATGGTCAGCGCGCTGCAGGAGATGCAGTGGGGAACGTGGGAGGGTCACACCCTGAAAACGCTTCGCGAGATCGATCCTGAGGCTTTCATCCGCAATGAAGACCGTGGTCTTGATTTTCGCCCACCGGGCGGAGAAAGCCCACGTGATGTCAGGGCACGTCTGAGTAAATGGATCTCAGGACTTGCCGATGATGATCTTCCCGCGGTTGCGGTATCGCATAAGGGTCTTTTACGGGCTGCACTCAGTCTTGCCACTGACTGGGATATGGCCGAAGATCCACCGGAGAAACTTCGCGATCACTGTGCGCACCTTTACCGTGTAGAAAATGGCACCCTTGCCGTCGAACAGCTGAACATTACCCTGAAACCCTCATGAGCTCCAAAGATGCCCTCAAAACGCGCACGTGATCTGGGTCTTGATCTGCCCGGCACACCCGGCCAGCATAATGCGATTACGGATCTGCCCGGTATTGAGGTTGGCTATACCACGATGATTGCCGGTGACGGCCCGCTCGTGGCCGGCAAAGGCCCAGTCCGTACCGGCGTGACAGCAATACTGCCTCGTGGGCGTGACCGGGTCCCGCAACCGGTCTGGGCTGGGACACACAACTTTAACGGCAACGGTGAAATGACCGGCACCCACTGGATCCGTGATGGCGGGTACCTCCTCGGGCCCGTGATGATCACCAACACGCATAGCGTGGGGCGTGTACATCAGGCCGCCGTCCAGTGGATGATCGATACCTACCCCGAACATTGGGGAAATGAGCATCTCTGGGCCATGCCGGTGGTCGCCGAAACCTACGACGGCACCCTGAATGACATCAATGGGCTGCACATCACTGAAACCCATGCCCGTGAAGCTCTGGATAACACGACAACCGGACCGGTTGCCGAAGGCAATGTCGGCGGCGGCACCGGCATGATCTGCTACGAGTTCAAAGGCGGTACCGGTACGTCGTCACGCAAGATCAGCATTCTCGACCGGGATTACCAGGTCGGCGTACTGGTCCAGGCCAACCACGGCAGGAGGCGCGATCTCACGGTCCTTGGCGTACCGGTCGGCCGCTATCTTACGGATGACTGTCTCCCCAATGAACTTGAGGCCGGGTCCATCATCGCGGTCATCGCAACTGATGCCCCGATGATGCCGCATCAGCTGCAGCGCCTCGCAAGACGAGGCACTATCGGTATCGCCCGGGGCGGTACTGTCGGCGGTAACGGCTCGGGCGATATCTTTCTGGCCTTCAGTACTGCAAACCCCATGTCGATTGACCGCATGGGAAAGACCAACAAGGGCTTTGAATGGCTTGGCGACGATCTTTGCGATGCCGTCTACGCGGCGGCAGTTGACGCAATCGAAGAGGCCGTCATCAATGCTCTGCTCGGGGCAACCGACATGACAACGCTGAAGCCAGCGGGGTATACGTGCAAGGCAATCGACGTCGATGCTCTGCTGGAGATCATGCACCGGCACGGCCGGCTCAGCGCTCATCGTCCCTGAGCCACTTCTGCACCAGCTGTACGTCGCCATCGCGGTAGTCCAGCCGACCGTAAAACCCGCGGACTGCAAGGTTGTCGTGCCGGATCAGTGCCTGAATCTTGGGGACCCCTCGGTCACGTACCCATGCCTCGGCTTGCGCCATAAGTGCACGACCGATTCCCCGGTGACGATAACCGGGATCCACTGCGAGGTAATAGACCCAGCCGCGGTGCCCGTCACACCCTATCATGACGCTGCCACAAAGCGTTTCTTCACAGACCGCGACCAGCAGTTGTGATGAGGGGTTCTCAAGGCACTGGCGGATGTCATCGTCAGGGTCGTTCCACGGCCGGGTCAGGTCGCAATCATGCCAAAGCTGTAACACTCGCTCGTGGTCTGAAGACCGGTAGGCTCTGAACGCCAGCGGTGACTCAGCCGATGGACTCATATCAGGAGAGATTCCTTGAGCACGTTCGCCGTCTGCACCGCACCATCGCATCGCTGAGGTGCGAAGCGTTTCGGTCCGGAGTCAAGCAGAGCATCGACTCTGGCTGCAAGCGCGCGCCCCTCAAGATCGTCCTCCCCAATCACCTGGGCCCTACCGATCGCCAACAGTTTCTCAGCCCGGGCGGGTTGTTCAGTCTCGCCCCCTTCACCGGTAAAGGGGGACAGAAGCGCCGGGGCCCCACTGGACAAAAGATCGACCACGCTGTTGTAGCCCGCCTGCGAAACCGACAGGCGGCATTCACCCAGCAGATCACGAAAATCCGGACGGTTCACCTCCACGGTCAGGCGCGCACTGCCTATTTCTTTAAGTCTTGACACAAAAGCGGGCTCCGGTCGCGTACCGGCCAGAATCCGCCAGGGAACGCTCACATGTCTTGAGCGCGAGCTCGCTTCGGCAGCTGCAAGATACAGAGACTCCCCTGCACTACCACCGCCGGCAGAAACGAGCACTTCTGGGACTGCGTGAAGCGGCGTCTGACCCTGCGTCTTCCTTGCGGTATCCACGAATCCTGTGTATTTCAGAAGATCTGCGATCTCGCCTACTCGGCCGAACGAATCAGCAAAAGGTATAAAGTGCTCGTCACCATGGACGAGCACTTTTGCATAGTACTGCCGTAACCAGGTAATCGTTTCCGTCTCGCGATCTTCGGAACGTTGCTGAACGCTATCACGCACTGAACAGATAACCGGTGTCTTGCCAGCACGGGCTGCGTCAAGCAACGGAAGCAGTTCAAAGCGAAACCGCCGCCGTCCAAAGGGGAACAACTCCGTGACCAGCAGGTCGGGTTGAAGTTCGCGAAAGATCTCAAGCAGTTTCCCGGTCCGCTCTTTTTGCATCGCTTCATTTAGTGGCTTACCCCCATGATCAACCACTTGCGAGAAAGAAAGATCGGCGCTCTTGAGCGGTTTCAACTGATGGATCCTGAGCGCGTCATGCGGGCCAAGGTCAGCAGGTAATCCGCCGCTGACGACCTCGACGCACAACCCCTGATCCACGCATGCCCTGGCGATCGCCAGTGTCCGGCGCAGATGGCCGATGCCGAGCAGATGCTGAACGTAGAAAAGAATCAAAGCGCCGGACCGGCCACGCGCCGTCAGGCGATGTCCTGGTGTCCGAGGTTTTCCTCTGAAAGAAGCCTGCTTGTGCGTTCGCAGATAACCTCAAGGCCTGACAGGACTTTGTCTGCGCCGGCAGCCGAAGGCAGGGGCTGATGCTCGAGCCTGCGCAGTGCCTGCGCCATCGCATCAGCAGAACGATCACCATCGCCATCCAGCATCGAGATATATCCTAATGACGCTGCTCGGTGAGCGCGTAGCGTCTGCTCCATACGTGGCGTCGACCGGGGAATCAGCAGAGCGGGCTTATCCAGCGAAAGGATTTCACAGAAGGTGTTATAGCCGCCCATTGCCACCACGCCAGCGGCCCGCTCCACCAGCAACTCCATGTTGGCATCGAAGGTGATGGTCTGTACACGCTTGAGCCGTGCTGCCCGAATCTGGAACTCATACCTCACCGCCTGCGGCATGAACGGTCCCAGCACAATCACCACGGGCTTTGTAGGCCTTGGCTTTCGTTCCAGTGCGCTCAGTACCCAGTCGACCAGGGTTTCGCCGTCGCCACCGCCGCCGGGGGTCACCAGGATAAACGGCTCGGGCGGGAGGCCCACCGGGGCCTTGGCGATGGACGGCACCGCGCGTTTCAAATATCCGGTGTAGATCAGTCTCTCAAGTGCTGCCTCACTCACGCCAAGTCCTGCCAGCGGATTGCCCATGGACGGCGAACCGAACACCCAGATTTCGTCGTACCATGCCTCAAGGTTTTTTGGCGTACCCCGATGCTCCCACTCCTTGTTGAGGAGTACAGAATCATCGAGGATATCGCGAAGCCCCAGAACCGTCGGCACGCCTTGCCGGCGGAGAGTCTTTAGGGTTTCCGTGACCTCCCCGCGAAGTCCGAGCGGCTCTTTATCGACGATAAAAAGATCGGGAGAGAACGTTCTGGCGGCCTGCTCCATGATCGAACTTCGCAGTTGCAGGGTCTGCGACAGGTCAATGTGGTCCGACAACGAGGTGTAGTCACCGCCGCGCAGTTTCACGACACCCGGAACCCGTACAAAGTCCACACGGCTTTTGAAGTCGAAACTGCCAATGATAGGCGACCCCGAAACGATCAGGACCTTTAGGCCGGCAAAGCCGTCTACCAGGGCATGTGCAATTGTTCGACACCGGCGCAGGTGTCCCAGCCCGAAGGAATCGTGGCTGTAGATCAGTACGCACTTGCCATGCAGGGTGTCATTCATCAGATCCGTACCGGGTCGACGCTCTCGCTGCCACCATGATCTTACCTGACGCGCTTGCCACCTCTGTATCCTGCTGGTTGGTGCAGCTGCAGGACAGCGCAATCACGCCGCCTTCGAATTTGGGTTTATCCGATTTATCAGCCACTTTCCAGCAGGCCCGCAGCGTATCGCCCGGTTTTACCGGGGCGAGAAAGCGGCAGTTATGCTCAAGATAGGCAATGGCAGTTCCTGAAAAGTAAATACCCACAGGCGCTGCAACAAAAGCGCTGGTGAACGGTCCGTGCAGGATGCGCCCACCAAAACGGGACTGCCTGGCAAAAGTTTCATCCACATGTAGTGGGTTGAAGTCACCAAAAAGACCCGCTGCCGTAACCAGATGAGCTTCCGTAATGGTCAGCACATAATCAAACTCATCGCCCACGCTCACTTCATCGTAGGCCCTGCCTTGTGGAATCCGCACGCGGCTTATCCTCACCGGTATCTGTCGGGGCTCATTATAGGCCTGTTCAGAATCGACTTCTGGCAAATATCGTCGGCCACCCGATGATATCTCTTTGAAGGCCTCCGACAGAATCAGACCTAGGCAAACTGTCATCCTGGATAACGGACTGACGACATGAAGTGTTTACTTTTTGGTGAGATTCAGATCTTCGATGCGACGCAATGGGCTGATACAAAACTATGGTTCCAAAGACATTGAAACCATATATGCGAAGGCCCTCTTCCGGGAATCAACCGACCCTACGATCGGTGGAGCAGACAAAAAGCATGGCCTTCTAATCAAGGCCCATAGCAGAGCTTATTTCTTCCGCTTCGATGGTTTTTCACCCGTGACATCTTCTCTCGCTGCCTCCCATAACCGCGTGATCGCCTGCCGAAGATCTGAGACCTCCGAGGCGATGATCCTGGCCCAGACGCCTGCATTATTGGGCAGCGCCGATATGCCAACGTAAAGGTTCTCAGTAGAATGCGCTACCTGCCCCAGCAGGTCACAAAGCCGCTCGGAATCTGCGGACATCCTGAGATAGTAAAACGTTCCGGCAGCGGCCTTGGTCCCCATTATGCCCAAGGCCCGTTTGACGAACTCCTGGCCGGATACAGACGTGCGGTCCAGGCACAGCAACTGTCCGTCAGCATTGCAGACCGTGGTTTCGTTGGTGAACCTCGTAAAGCATTCTCCCCGATGATAGGGGTCATACATCAGGAAGGCATCAGACAAAATTGCCGTCGACGAGTCATCCAGTTCGAGTTTCAGACGGGAGGTCAAATTTGACTCGGGAAACAAAATGAGCGGATCGGGAAGGTATTCAAAAAAGGCGCCCTCGCCTACCCGCACCGACAACGCTATCTCGGCGCTACTGTCGCTCATCCGGTGAACGACCGTCGACGACTGAGAGGTCAGATGGATCTGGCTGTACGGGTTGGCCTGAACCCGGGCCTTTAAATGGTCACTGGAAAAAATCCCGCCGGCGCTTGACTGCAGATAGACCGTAGCCATGCCGGCCGGCCGGGTATCAACATAAAGCGGTTTGCAGATATGGAAAGGATGCCTTGAGTACTGGTGTGCTATGAAAGTCTTGTCGTGATGACTATTGACACAAAGATCGAGATGAAGACCCGGGTGCTCAAGATGTCCCTCCATGGCGCGGACTTAGTGGAAAAGGACATCTTGGCGTAACTGCTCAAGGACCTGATCAATCCCCTCCCCTGCGGCACAGTTGGTCATAATGACCGGTTTCCCGTTACGAACCTGCTGCGCCTCAGCGAGCATCCGGTCGAGATCGACCCCGACATACGGCGCCAGATCAATCTTGTTGATCACTAAGAGATCAGATTTCACAACGCCTGGACCCTTTTTTCGCGGAATGTCATCACCGCCTGCCACATCAATCACAAACATCCAGTAATCGACGAGTTCAAGCGAGAACGTAGAGGCCAGATTGTCACCGCCGCTTTCTAGCAGGACCGCGGTCAGACCCGGGTACAGAAGGCATAACTCCTCGACACTCTGAATATTTAAGGTGGGATCCTCACGAATGGCAGTATGGGGGCAGGCTCCGGTCTCAACCGCCCTCACGCGCGCGGGGTCGATCAGGCCGCCTTTCTTCAGTCGTTCGGCGTCTTCGCGGGTGACCAGATCGTTGGTCACCACGGCAACTTCATATTCTGCCTTGTGAAAGGCCGGGATCAGCTGCTCGACCAGCGCGGTTTTACCGGAACCGACGGGACCCCCGATTCCAATCCGGGCCGCAGTCTGCTGTATCTGGATCGACGCCGTCACCGCAGCATGTATTTTTGGGTTAGCGGTAATGTCTCGGCCGGTTCGCAATACGCGACCTGCCCGTCTACCGATACATCGAAGGTCTGCGGATCGACCTCAATCTTGGGGCAAAGATCATTGTGCAGCATATGCTGCTTATTGAGTTTACGGGTGGGACCCGTTGGCAAGAGCTGCTTCCTCAAACCAAGATTTTCCGAAAGTCCCTCTTCAATCGCCAGTGTGTTCACAAAACACGCACTGAGTGCAGCCGGCGCTGATCCGAACGCTCCCCATTGCGGCCGCATCTGCAACGGTTCACAGGTCATCAGCGACGCAGCGCTATCCCCCATTGGCGAAAACGCAATGAAACCACCCTTTACGACCAGCTCAGGCTTGATGCCGAAAAATCCAGGTCGCCAGAGAATGACATCAGCCATCTTGCCGGACTCGAGCGATCCAACGTAGGCGTCAATGCCAAAAGCACGGGCCGCATTGATCGTGTACTTTGCAATATACCTCTTGATCCGCTCGTTATCTCCCCTCGCCGAGGTTTCCTGTTCCAGCCTGCCGCGTTGATCCTTCATCTTGGAAGCCAGTTGCCAGGTTCGACAGATCACCTCATTAATCCGTCCCATACCCTGGCTGTCGGAGCCCAGCATGGAGATGGCGCCGAGATCATGAAGAACATCTTCTGCCGCGATACTTTGTGAGCGAATACGGCTCTCGGCAAACGCGACGTCCTCGGGAATAGAGGGGCTCAGGTGATGACACACCATGGTCATATCCAGATGCTCATCAAAGGTGTTCACCGTGTAGGGGTTGGTCGGGTTGGTAGACGACGGAAGACAATTCTTGATCCCCGCCACACGAATGATATCCGGGGCATGACCCCCTCCAGCGCCTTCGGTGTGGTACATATGAATCGTTCTGCCGTTGATGGCAGCAAGGGTGTCCTCCACAAAACCGCTCTCGTTAAGCGTGTCCGTATGTAACTGAACCTGAAAATCCAGCTCATCCGCAACACCAAGACAGGTATCAATGACAGCGGGCATGGCACCCCAGTCTTCGTGAATTTTCAGACCGAAGCACCCGCCCTTTATCTGGTCGTAAATCGAGCGGGGTTTGGAGGTATTTCCACGGCCCAGGAATCCGAAGTTAATTGGCCAATGCTCGGCCGCTTGCAGCATCTTGCCGACGTTCCAGGCCCCACCACAGTCGATCCCAACCGTAATCGGCCCGAGTGAGCCTCCCAGCATCGTTGTTATCCCTGAGCTGATGGCGTGCTCACACAACTGCGCGCTATCAAAATGCACGTGAACATCGATGCCACCCGGTGTGGCAATCAGGCCCTCGGCATCCCGAACCGTTGTCGCTGCTCCACAGATCAGCCGTGAGTCGACGCCATCCATCGTAGCGGGATTTCCCGCTTTCCCGACCCCGACAATCTTGCCGTCTTTGATTCCGATATCGCCCTTGACGATACCAAGCACCGGATCAATTACAAGCGCATTGCACAACAGCATATCCAACGCGCCCATCGCGCTATCGTAACCCGGCGTCAAACCCAGACCATCGCGAAGAGTCTTGCCACCCCCATGAAGGCACTCGTCGCCCGGGACAGCATGATCATGCTCAACCTCGGCGATAAGCGAGGTATCTCCCAGACGGATCGCATCGCCCTTGGTGGGTCCATACATCTGTGCGTATTCTTTGCGTGTCATCGTGGCCATCAGTTCATGCTCCCTTGAAATTTCTGTCGCGGGCACGCTTTAAGGCCGCAGATTTCTGGATGTCGCTGTCTGCTGATCCATTGGTCAATCCGTTTAGGCCGAAAAGCTCGCGCGTGCCGCCAAACTGTGTGAGCGTGACCTCTTTATCCTCCCCGGGCTCGAAACGGACGGCCGTTCCCGCCGGGACATCAAGGTGCATACCGTAGGCGGTCTCGCGATCGAATTCCAATGCGCGGTTTGTTTCAAAGAAGTGGTAATGGCTGCCGATCTGTACAGGCCTGTCCCCGGTATTCACCACACGCAGGGTCCGCTTCACACGGCCTGCATTGATCTCAATCTCCCCTTCCGCCGGGAGTAATTCGCCCGGTGGGGCATCTACCTGCGTAACCGTCTTGATTCCCTGCCGAATCGGATCATGAACCGTCACGAGTTTGGTGCCGTCAGGAAAGGTGCCCTCCACCTGAATCATCGGCATCAGTTCAGCAACGCCTGGCATCACATCGTCCGTGGTCAGGATAGTCGATCCGAACGATATCAGTTCCGCAACACTCCGCCCTTCCCGAGCTCCCTCAAGAATCTCATCGCTTATGACCGCAATCGCTTCGGGGTGGTTAAGAACGAGCCCCTTGTTTCTTCTTTTCCGCGCCAATTCTGCCGCAGAAAAGATAACCAATCTTTCCATTTCCGTCGGTGTAAGCAGCATTGCTTCCTCCTTGGACAGTTATTCCATTTTCAGTTTAAGAAAAGTCTCGACGAAAGTTTCTCGTGACGCATCATACCGATCTCCTGTTCCGGACAGAACGAGGTCACCGCATCGATATCAAAGCAGGGTTTTCGAACCTGATCGGTAACCTCTCGGTGAAGCCGTGTGAGAATACCTTGAGCGCTTTGGTGCCCCACCACACCCAATCTGATAGCGGCGCCCAGATACATGACGCAGAAGGTATGGGCCGAGATCAGTTCAGCCTGCTCTTCTGACAATCCAGACCGACCCCACACCATACCCTGCATGACGGCGTTGTGTCCTTTTGCCATCTGATCACTAATGAGTCGCTGATAGTCCACTGCTCCAGGGGTCTCTAATCCGACGTGCATCCTGAGCAATGCTTTTCCGGTTCGCATGGATCCTTCCCGTGCCTCAGCGCTCAGGGACTGGGCATGAAGGAGATTATCCAGCAATACGAGATCCTGCAAGCGGGCACATTGGCGGATGGCATGCACTACAAACGGTCGTTCAAACGGTCCCCATCTCCACCGGATCTGCCCCTGAAGAAACTGCTCCAGGTCGTCCCCGTCACCCACGACATCATCGTCTACCAGGGTCTCCAGGCCGTTCGAAAGAGCGGTGGACCCGGTTGGGAAAAAACTATCCGCATACTGGAAGGCGCTAAGCAGTCCGCCATTCACTTCACTCATTTGCCACCCTCCGCGCCCGACCGGTTTCCAGAAAGAGGGCGAGCCGGGAGAGGTAATCCTCTTCCGGCCCTTCCAATGCAATCAATACACAATCAGGCTCGAACCTTACGCGCCAGTGCAGGTTGCCACAAAAGTAGCCTAATTCAAGCCCGTCTGAAACATTCAAGGGAGCGAGTTTCAGCCACCGCTGCTCGTCTATCCGAACGACAATAGCTCGGTCCTTTTCAAGCATCAGTACTGCACCGTCACCCAGGCGCTGGTCGCGCGGGATGATGATCTGGCACTCAGTACCTTTATCGGTAACGGCACGGAGGCGATGCCGTGCCACATCCTGAGGCTGGATCAACAGATTCTCGACCCGGGCCTCGTGCTGAAGCGAATGAATCCGGTCACCGACGGTCGATTCACTGAGATATCCGACTATTCCGTGGATCTTGAGCGCCACTGGAGCCCCCTTTTGCACCGCCAACTCAGGAAACCTCTGCCCCCTTGTGACGACCGGTCAAATCTTAGATAGTCAGGTAGGACCGTATCTTGACTTCATCCACATCGGTCCTGTTCTCTTCATGAACAAATTCTCCCCGTTCCATGATGAGAAAACGATCGGCGACTTCCATAGCAAAACTAAGTGCCTGTTCTGTTAAAAGGAGTGAGAAACCAAGATCTGCTTTTAACTGATTCAGAGCCACTGCAATATCCTTAATTATCGATGGTTGAATGCCTTCAGTTGGCTCATCCAATAACAGTACCGTCGGCTTACTCACTAACGCTCTTGCAATCGCCAATTGCTGTTGCTGCCCACCCGACAAATTACCACCTTTCCTATTTTTCATCTCCTGTAACACTGGAAATACATCATACACAAACTGTGGAATCTGACGGTCTTTTAACGTTTCCATTCCAGCAAGCAGATTTTCTTCAACAGTCAGATAAGGGAAAATCATTCGACCCTGGGGTATAAAACCCATCCCCGCCGCAACACGCTGGTAGCTCTCTGAATTAGTCAGTGCTTGCTCTCGCACGTGCAACGTTCCTTGCCGAACTGGTAAAAGGCCGATGAGCGCTTTGAGCAAGGTCGTCTTTCCCATCCCGTTGCGACCCATAATTGCAACGGTTTCATTCTCCCCTAGTTCAAGACTGACGCCACGAATAACATGGCTGTCACCGTAATAAACATGTAATTGGTCAACTTTCAGCATCGACATGGTCAGTTAGCTACCAAGATAGACTTCAATTACGCGCTCATCGTTCTGCACTTCCTGCATGCTGCCTTCCGCCAACATTTTTCCTTGATGAAGTACCGTAACGGTCTGTGCAATCAGCTCGACAAAAGCCATGTCGTGCTCAATCAAAACTAGCGATCTTCCCTTTGATACGCTCTTTAACAACTCTGCGGTCTGCTCCCGCTCCCGAGCACTCATCCCCGCAACTGGCTCGTCGAGCAACAGCAACTCGGGATCTTGCATGAGGCACAGCCCAATCTCCAGCCACTGTTTTTGTCCATGAGATAACAAACCCGATTTAACCTCCAATTCCTCAGTCAAGAAAATTTGGGCCGCAACAGCCTCGATCTTCTCCGTAATCTCTGCGGTTCGCTTGAAAAACAAGGACCCCCTAACACTGCGTTTTTCAGGATACGCGATCTCTAGATTTTCCAATACTGTTAGATCTTCGTAGATGGATGGTGTTTGGAATTTTCTGCCGACGCCGGCACGGGTGATCTGGTAGTCGATCATCTGGGTCAGTTCAAGATCTTTAAACTTAATCGAGCCGTTTGTTGGCTTCGTTTTACCGCAGATCATATCCAGTAACGTGGTCTTCCCAGCACCGTTGGGACCAATTACGACTCGAAGTTCTCCTTCGTCTACCGCAAAATTAAGATCATCTACAGCCTTGAAACCGTCAAACGAGACGGTCAAGTTTGTGACTGAGAGAAAATTACCCGTAGCCACGTTATGTACGACGTCCGTCGCCCCTAAGGTTTTCAATAAGGCCGGCAAGACCCTTGGGTAGAAACATCACGACTACGACAAATAAGCCACCCACAAAATAGATCCAGTACTCGACAAAGTTTTCAGAGAAAACTGTCTTGGCATAACCCACCAAGAATGCCCCGTAGACCGCTCCAATCAGTGAAAGTCGCCCGCCAACTGCGGCATAAATCACCATCTCAATTGACGGCACAATTCCAACTAGTGCAGGCGATGCAAGCCCCCACTGAATAGTGAACATCGCCCCCCCAATCGATGCAAACAGTGCTGCTACTGCGAAGATAAACGCTTTAAACATGGCTGGGTCATAGCCTGAAAAACGCGACCGATCTTCTTGGTCTCGAATCGCCACTAGAACCCGCCCCGCTCGACTCTTCAATATGAAGCGGCCGACCATTACAGCCAATAAAAGGAGGATCGCAGTAATGAAGTACATCACCATTTTGGCCCGATCATTGTCCAAATCCAGGCCCATAAAGGTCTTGAAGTCGTTAATTCCGTTAACACCTCCTGTCAGGCCCTGATTCCCGATGATGACGATCATCATGATTGCTGAGATCGCCAACGTGACGATGGCAAAGTAAACTCCGCTGACACGCTTTTTGAAATTAACGTAGCCAATCGCAAAAGCTACCAGGGGTGGAATAATTAGGATGGCAGGAATTGTGAACCACGCGTAATGGAAGGGCTCCCACCACCATGGCAATTTCTCAACACTGTTCCAGGCCATGAAATCCGGTAACCCTGCTGTTCCAAAAAATGCAGCCAGTTCCGTGCCCGAAGACGATTCCGGATTTGCAGCACCCTCGAGCTTGAGAAACATGGCCATCATATAACTGCCAAGTCCAAAAAATGCCGCCTGACCCAGGCTCAGGATGCCACCATACCCCCAGATTAAAACGATACCTACCGCCGGAAAAGCAAAAGAAAGGTATTTTCCGGCCAATCCAAGCCGGAACATGCTGAGAAAAACAGGTAAAACCACCAGAATCAGTACTGCGAGGATAGCAACGCCATACCGGTCAAGAAAATTGGCTAACGCTACTCGACCCCCGACCTGACTATTCCCTGCCGGCCCGCTTAGGGCATGATTTGCCATCAGCGACGCACTCTCGTGGAAAATAACCCGTTCGGCCGAAAATACAACACAACAATCACCATCAGTAGAATGAGGGTCCTCGCCATTGAACCACTTAGGTAGTACTCAAATAATCCCTGTGCCTGGCCGATGAAAAATGCTGAGGCAATCGTTCCGAGGATACTTTCAACACCTCCAAAAACAACCACGATAAACGTATCTACAATGTATGCCTGACCCGTATCCGGCGCAGTCGATGCCAGCATGGTAAATGCGCTGCCCGCAATTCCTGCCAACCCGCTACCTAAGCCAAAAGTAAAAGCATCAACCCGCTTCTGGTTGATCCCAACAGCGCCGCTCATTTCTCGATTTTGATTGACGGCTCGAATCAACAATCCAAATCGTGTCTTATAAAGCAAAAGATAAACTAGAAGAGCTGTCACGATTGCAAGACCAATGATGAATAAACGGCTATAAGGTAATGTAACCATATCAGTGATATGCACTTGCCCTTGTAACCAGGATGCTGTCGGAACCTCAACGGGCCTCGGATTAATAAATTGGCGGTACACCTGTTGCAGAATGAGCCCAACGCCCCATGTCGCTAGTAACGTATCGAGCGGTCTCTTATAGAGAAATTGAATTAGCCCTCGTTCTAACAACAACCCAAATATAAAAGTTAAACAAAATGCCAGTATGATCCCGACAATAAAATAGATACCCATCAGGTCCGGAAAATAGGCCTCAAAAAGTAAAGAGGTTCCATACGTTGTATACGCCCCCATCGCCATCAACTCGCCATGGGCCATGTTGATCACACCCATCAGACCAAAGACGATGGCCAACCCTAGCGCCATTAACATCAGAATGGTAAAAATGCTGAGGCCGGTAAAAGCCTGCAACGCCAATAATTCTGCATCCATAGCGATTCCAGTTGTTCCGGTGTTCCGGGACCGACGTTGCCTAAATTCTAATCTCTCTTCAAAGCCTGGGGAACGAAGCGCCGCTCAAACTCAAAGCCTAGGGACACAAAAACTACTCAAACCCCAATTTGTCCTCCACAAATATATGGTTTGAACTGACCCACAGTTTTACCAGAATCCAGCATCCACAACTACCCTGCATCCGCAACTACCCCCTAGTGCAGAGCAGAAAGCGGCAGCGACAAGAAAGGGCCGCAAAACGGCCCTTTCTGTCGCCGGCTAGGAACTCCTTAGATCAATTCATATACCGACTATCAACTGACACGGCATTCCCATTACGGTAAACATCTTTAATTGCGCCAATTACACCACTTTCGGGAACGGATCCGGCTCAATCAGTTCAGATTCGTAAATCATGTTGACCTGGCCATCAGGTAAGAATTCACCAACCCGAGCGTACTTCCAGAGGTGATGATTATCTTTGTGGAATCTGACGTTGCCTTCGGGTCCATCGATCGGCAGTTCTGATGATGCCGCAACGACATCTTGAACCGCAAAACTGTCAGCTTTTTCGCACGCGAGTTTCCAGAGATACACTCCTGTGTAACCACACGCAAGCGTGTCACCTGTGACCCGGTCTTGGCCATACTTCGATTTAAACCCTGAAACAAACTTTTTATTTGCTGCGTTGTCCAAGCTCTGGAAGTATCCCATCAAGGTCAGACTACCAGCTGCATTCTCTCGTCCAATTCCTGAGACTTCCTCCTCAGAAACTGCGAGCGATAACACCGTAATATCTGGATCATCAATGATGCCTGCAGCTTTCATCTGCTTGAAAAACGCCACATTGCTGCCACCCACCACACAGTTCAATACAACCTTGGGCTTAGTCGCTTTGATCTTGTTGATTGCGGACGACCACTCAATATGCCCCAGTGGGAAGAATGTTTCACCTAGTGATTTACCCCCAAGTCGCTTGAGCGCCATGGTAGACAACTTGATAGTCGTTCTCGGCCAAATGTAGTCCGACCCCACCATGTAAAACGTTTCGCCGCGATTCTCGAAAAGCCAGTCGGTCGCCGCGATCGAGGACTGTGTCGCCTCCTGGGCGGTGTACATGATGTTGGGCGAAACTTCGAGACCCTCATAATAGGTTGGGTAGTACAGCAAGCCCTTCATCTTCTCAAACACTGGTAGCACTGCCTTGCGGGATGCCGATGTATAACACCCCTGTACTGCGGCAACCTGGTCTTTTCCGATTAGTTTTCGAGCCTTCTCTGCAAATGTCGGCCAATCACTGGCGCCATCTTCAATGATTGCCTCAATCTGATGACCTCTTACACCACCGGCAGCATTGATTTCCTCAACCGCTAACATTTCTGCGTCTACAACCGACTTTTCCGCGATCGCTATAGTTCCGGTTACTGAATGCAGGATGCCCATCTTGACCGTGGGCGCTGCGCTCGCCCCCCGGGGCCAAATAAATGGCGCCGGAATCGCTCCCGCGACTGCCGCAGCTACACCGGATTTAATAAAATTTCTTCGTTTCATCGATACCCTCCTTCTGGGTTTCAGTGTTTACAACTTTATTTAGCGGCTTGACCTGTCCCAAAACACACCCCCAAAGGCCAACGCTCACGTTCACACAACCTCAACTTTATTGTTTTGCCTTCAACGCCGGGGCACAAGTCCATCCTAACTATAAAGCTACCCCAACGTCTACCCACTTCGTTGATCCTTGCGTTGCACTCGAAAGAATCTCTCCTCGATGGTCACTTCCTAAAACTGGATAGTTCAATCAATCAGTTAATCTGATTAACTGATTGATTAACTATGAATAAGGATGAGTTTATATACCAGCATAACTGGCATAAGCACTCCAACATGGGAGTGATCTGGTTAGACGCGAAAACAGGTTAAAACATTCCCCCGAGGAAACGCACTAGCAACATACCCCCTGGTGGGGCCAGAGGCGTTTGTTGACGGGAGTCGTCGGCGCCTGTACGTTAAACACGCTCCGGTAAGGCTTGTCTTCTGGCTAACCTGATTAGCGATAATGGTTCAATGTGCTGGCTCTTTTCCACCGGGGTGGCTCCCTGAGAGCAATTTGTCTATTATTCTGGCTGAGACCGATGTTTGGGTTAGTGGACGAAGATGGATCGGCAACTGCACCGACGTGTGCTCAACCATCAGTCGGCTGGCCTTGCAGACTTGAGTCGAATCGTAATTTCGGCCCATTGGCGCTTCGACATTTAGATCACTAGTCAAAAAAGGAGGAACTCCACATGTATCACGGTGATATAGGAAGCAGTAACGACACAGTCGGAACAGCAGTTGTTAACTACACAATGCCGAGGCTTCACACCAAAGCCGACGTCATTGAAAACTGTCACAAGATTGCGGATATGGTCGAAGGAATGAAGGTTGGCCTTCCTGGCCTCGATCTGGTTATCTTTCCTGAATACTCCACCCATGGAATCATGTACGACGAGAAGGAAATGTACGAAACGGCTTCCGCCTGCCCAGGCGAGGAAACAGAAATTTTCGGGCAAGCATGCAGGAACGCCAAAGTCTGGGGGGTGTTTTCTTTGACAGGTGAGCGGCACGAAGATCACCCCAATAAAGCCCCATATAACACGCTGATACTGATGAATGACCAGGGTGAGGTCGTCCAGAAGTACCGCAAGATCATGCCATGGGTCCCGATCGAAGGCTGGTACCCTGGCAACTGCACTTATGTCTCTGATGGCCCGAAAGGTCTCAAGGTCAGTTTGATTATTTGCGATGACGGCAACTATCCCGAGATCTGGCGTGACTGTGCGATGAAAGGTGCTGAGTTGATCGTACGATGTCAGGGCTATATGTACCCTGCCAAAGAGCAGCAGGTGACGATGGCTAAAGCCATGGCGTGGGCCAACAACTCATACGTCGCTGTCGCTAACGCCACTGGTTTTGATGGTGTGTACTCTTACTTCGGCTACTCGGCCTTGATCGGTTTTGATGGTCGAGTACTCGGCTCATGCGCCGAAGAGCAGATGGGTATCCAATTTGCCCAGCTCTCCGTCTCCGCTATCCGCGATGCGCGTAAAAATGGTCAGTCGAACAATCACCTGTTCAAACTGGTCCATCGCGGATACACCGGCATGATCAACTCAGGTGATGGTGATCGTGGTGTCGCTGAATGCCCCTTTGAGTTCTATAGCAAGTGGGTAAACGACCCTGAGGGAACTCGGGAAATGGTTGAATCACTGACCAGAGAGACCGTCGGTACAGAGGAATGTCCGATGGAAGGGATTCCTAATAAGAAAACTGCGCACCGATAAACACCGGTCCTACGTTGGACAAAAAACGAGGCGGCCCTGCGGGCTGCCTCGTTTTCGTTCTGGTCGTCAACCACCCCAAAAGCAAAATATATATAAAGCAACGCAATCTTCGGTTTTGGCAACTATGACGACAACTGATATTGACCCTGCGATCGACCAATACTTTATTGGGTCAGAACCTTATTACCAGCCGTTGGCTAACGAAGTGACATTCTTTGAAGCGGCCTTTGAGGAGCGGCTTCCGCTGATGCTTAAGGGTCCAACCGGATGTGGCAAGACCCGGTTTATTGAATACATGGCGTATCGACTCAAAACACCTCTGATTACGGTTTCTTGTCACGAAGACATGACGGCTTCCGACCTTGTCGGGCGCTATCTACTCGATGGAGATGGAACGGTTTGGCATGACGGGCCCCTGACACTTGCCGTTAGGTATGGTGCAATCTGCTATCTTGATGAGATCGTCGAAGCCAGGCAAGACACTACCGTCGTCATCCACTCACTCACCGATGACAGACGAGTTCTTCCTCTTGAGAAGCGCAACGAACTGGTAAATGCGCACCCCGACTTCCATATGGTGATCTCTTACAACCCTGGATACCAGAGCGTTCTAAAAGATCTCAAAGAATCAACTAAACAGCGGTTTGCAGCACTGGATTTTCAATATCCGGAGATGTCGCTAGAAGCCAATATCGTTGCCCATGAATCTGGTGCGTCACTCGACGTAGCTGTGAAGCTCGTAAATATTGCTCAAAAATCTAGAAATCTAAAAGGGTTTGGATTGGACGAAGGGGCATCTACCCGAACACTAATCTACGCGGGCAAGCTTGTGAAAAGAGGCCTCTCTCTGCCAGACGCCTGTCAGATCGCTCTCGTCCTGCCGATCACTGACGACCCTCAACTCCGAGATTCTCTTTCTGCCGCGATATCAGCCTGCATCTGATAGTGCCTTTCAAGAATGCCCCCGGTTACAGATATCACTAGCCGACTCGAGCGCAACGCGCAATTTGATGCTCCCTTACCTTTAACCGTTGATACGCTGGCCGTACGGTCCGCCTTCCCAGATCATCTTTATGCCCGCTGGCTGCATTGTTGCAGACGCCTCACCTCAGCTGGCTATGGTGACATCGTGGTCTCGGGATATGTCAGCTGCGCCCCTGCGATTGCGAAAAAACTAGGGCCTGAGATTGCGTTTGACTTGGCCGATGCAGTATCAGCCATTGCTGCGAAGACCGGCAAGCTCGAAGCTGCGAAATTCCCCAAAGCTGCACTTTTCGCGGCAGACAAACTTCCAGATCAACGAGCGTTCAGAGCGTGGGTGAATCTCATCGAACGTTTTGCCGCTATCGCTCGCGAGTCGACGCTAGTGCTTCTCAGTAATATGGAAAGCCTCCTTGAAGACCTGTCTGTTTCGCAACTGGAAGCCTGGATTTTTGCAGGAATCAGGCTTAGCGGTGGAGACCAGGCCGAGCGGTTAAGATTTTTTTCTTTTGAAAACCCTGAATCCAGTCGATGGCTACTGTTTGAATCGGAGTCGGTGGGGTTCGCGTCGATGGCGATGCAACTCCGATCATTGATTCGTGCCCTATGGAATATCTCTCCACCCTTACGGGAGCCGACGCTCAGTACAAACGAAAAGGTCAGGCGTCGAGCGGGATTCGGACAGGGTGTGATCCGCATACCAACTTCCTTTCCAGGCTTTCAAGGAGAGCATGCGACCAACCTCTATCGAGCCTGTATCGCCCACATCGGGGCTCATCTAACATTCTCCGGGGATCCATTTCCGGTCAAGAAACTTAAGCCGATCCAGGTAGCCGTGGTTTCGCTTATTGAAGATGCAAGAGTTGAAAACCTTGCGATGAGAGATATGCCCGGGCTTCGACGTTTGTGGCTACCGCTTCACGTTGCGCAAACGCCCAGCGCGCTTTCTCCAAATCACGCGTTGATGGCGCCCAACCTCCTCGCTCGACTGGCGCGCGCTCTTGTAGATCCCGACTTTACGGACTACGATGGCTGGGTTAAAAAGGCCAAGATGGAATTTTTCTCCCGCGAGGCAGATTGGGAAGACCCCCAAATCAGTAGGGAGCTTGGGAGCCTTCTTGGCAATGATTTAGGCCAAATGCGGGTGGGTTGGCAGTTTGACATGAACAACTACGTTGTCGAACCGCCCTACCGGGATGACAATCTTGGTCTATGGGATTTTGGAGAGGAAGATACCCCCCCAGATGCTCTAGAGGCAGAACATACATTCTCGTCAGTAAGAATCGAAGAACAGCTGGAAGATGATCTTACGCCTCCCGATACAGAGCGTCAGGAAACGGAACAGGATCCCAACGCGTCGGTTACACCGGTTAAGGTCGAGATCCAAGAGACTCAGGGGATTCCTGTTGCTCGATATCCTGAGTTTGATTACGCCACCGGGCATGAGCGTCCTGACTGGACTACATTGGTGGAATATGCCCCCGTCATCGGTGACCCCGCCGAGATCGAGCTTACGGTGGATCAGGCAGTCGACACACTGAATCGGGTTACATCGCTCATCAAGGCCGCAAAGGTAAGCCGACCTACCCGTGCGCGGCACCTTTCCGAAGGGGAATACCTTGATCTTGATGCCTGCATCGAAGCTCGGATCAATCAACGAGTAGGCCTTACCCCAGACCCCAGGGTGTACGGCCAGTGGGTGCGACAGGATCGGGATCTGTCCGTACTACTACTTATGGATATATCTGAATCTACCAGCGACATGGTCAAAGACTCCCCGGAAACCGTACTAGGACTCGAGGTGAAAGCGGCCACGCTTCTATCCCATGCGATGGCAGGTGTGGGGGACCCATTCGCCCTAGCCGCTTTTTGCTCTAATAATCGTGACGATGTGCGCTACTTTCGACTAAAGGATTTCGAAAGGCCGTTTGATCGGCAGACATACTCATTTCTAGCCGGACTACAGAGTGGACTTTCCACAAGGATGGGAGCTGCGATTCGACATGCTGGTGTAGATTTGGCCGGGCAAGACACTTACCGAAAACTTCTTCTGATTGTGACTGATGGAGAGCCCTCCGACCTCGATATCAAGGATTCACGATACTTGATCGAGGATGCACGGAGATCAGTTCAGTCTCTCACCTATCAGGGTATTGATGTCTTCTGCGTGGGGCTTGGAGGGCAAATATCATCTTCTCTAGACGCAATCTTCGGCCCAAAGAATTCGCTCGTCATTGATCGGATCGAACGGTTGCCAGAAAAACTGCCCCAACTTTACCTCAAAATGACCGGCTAAACTCTGGAGCCATGAACAGCAGCGCCTCGAGAAAGTACCTATGTGAATTTATCGGCACCTTCGCGCTTGTTTTCTTTGCTGCTGGCGCAGTTATGGTCAGCGTGGTCAATTCAAATATCGGCGCTCTTGGCTCTGGATTGATCTCAGGCGGAATCATTACTGTTGTGATTTTCTCTTTTGGGCAGATTTCTGGCGCCCACGTGAACCCGGCCCTCTCCCTGACCGCGGCGTTCCTGGGTGAGCTTGAATGGCGGCTGCTTCCCGGCTACATCGTCGCTCAGCTCGGTGGGTCAATCTGTGCCGGATTCGCACTGCTCTGGCTCATCGGTCCGGTAGCGAGCGTCGGCGCAAATATCCCGAATGAAGTGGTTGGGGTTACCCCAACCATTGCCTTCGTAATCGAGTTGTTTCTGTCATTTTTGCTGATGTGGGTGATTTGCGGTACCGCATATCATCACCGCGCGCAGTTGGAACTTGCGGCAATCCCTGTCGGAGTCACTGTGGGAATCGAAGTCATGCTGATGGGTCCTTATGCTGGCGCGGCGATGAATCCCGCGCGCGCCCTTGGGCCTTATCTCGCACATGGCGACCTCACCCATCTGTGGATTTATACTTTAGGGCCGATTTTAGGTATGCTCGCCGGAGGGTTTGTCTACCGTTATACCCACGCAGATACAGCTTGAGCGGATCTTGCAGTTTATGGCGTCGACCGACACACGGCCGAGATAGTGCCGGCCCGTTTGATTCCACGCCTGCTGCCATCCATCGAGGGAATAAAACTTTATTCCCGTTTTCTTCTTTAGGTTAAACCATTGTCCATATTCGAAGCGCAACTCGAGAAAGACCGCGCCAACTTCGAACCCCTGACGCCCGTCAGTTTTTTGCGTCGTGCTGCGCAGGTGGTTCCTTCTCATACGGCCATCATCCACGGCCAGCGCCGTTACTCTTACGCGCAATTTCTGGAACGCTCGTCGCGTCTCGCCGATGCGCTGGCAAACCGGGGCGTCGGCCCGGGGGACTGTGTCGCGATTATGGGGGCCAATACCCCAGAAATGCTGGAGGCCCATAACGGCGTGCCGATGCTGGGCGCGGTGTTGAACTCACTTAACATCCGACTCGATGCCAAAACCATAGCCTTCATTCTCGATCACGGTGAAGCGAAAGTGCTCCTGACCGATCGGGCGTTTTCCGAGGTAATCAAAAAAGCACTCGCGATAACCGAACGCGAACTGCTCGTCATTGATATTGATGATTCCGAAAGTCAGGGCGGTGACCTCCTCGGTGAGACAGACTACGAAAGCTTTATTGCAGGGGGCGCGGATTCGTTCCCCCCGGGCCAGCCCGAGGACGAATGGCAGGCGCTGTCACTGCTGTATACCTCTGGCACCACCGGCAATCCCAAAGGCTGTGTCTACCACCACCGTGGCGCGTATCTCAACGCACTCGGCAACATGTCGACCATGGAACTTAACCGCGAATCCGTCTATCTGTGGACCCTGCCGATGTTTCATTGTGACGGATGGACATTCACCTGGGCGGTGACGGCAGCTATGGCCACTCATGTCTGTCTGCGGGCGGTGGAACCCACCGCGGTCTTTTCCTCGATTGCAAAAAACGGCGTTACCCATATGTGCGGTGCCCCAATTGTCATGAATATGCTGGCGAACGCCCCGCGTGAGGTGAAAGCCCCCTTTTCTCAGACAGTAGAGATTGCCACGGGTGGCGCTGCTCCCCCTTCGGCCGTGATCGAGGCCATGGAGGCTGATGGATTTCATGTCACCCATCTGTATGGCCTCACCGAAACGTATGGCCCGGCAACCGTTTGTATTCCACAGGAAGACTGGCCGTCGCTGGCGCCACAGGAGCGCTCCTCGCGAATGGCCCGCCAGGGTGTGCACTATGGCACGCTGGAAAATGCCAGCGTCAAAAATCCCGATAACATGGAAGATGTCCCATGGGATAGTCAGACTTTCGGTGAAGTCATGATCCGGGGCAACACGGTCATGAAGGGTTACCTTAAGAATGTGGATGCCACGCAGACCGCCTTTGCGGGCGGGTGGTTTCACAGTGGCGATATCGCGGTGCGCCACCCGGACGGTTACATCGAGATCAAGGACCGGTCCAAAGACATCATCATCTCCGGAGGAGAAAACATCTCGAGCCTGGAAGTCGAAGAGACGCTGTACCGCCACCCAAAGGTACTGGAAGCGGCTGTTGTTGCAAAACCAGATGAGACCTGGGGAGAAAGTCCCTGTGCGTTTGTCACCCTGCGCGAAGGAGAACAGGCCCAGCCCCAGGAGATCATGGATTTCTGCCGTGACAACATGGCGCACTACAAGGCGCCACGCGCGGTCGTCTTCGGCGAACTGCCAAAAACCTCAACCGGCAAGATTCAGAAGTTTGTTCTGAGGGAAAAGGCGCAGAATCTCTAAGCCACTTGGTAGCGCGTAGGTTTCCCCCACACCCCGATCACCCGCCCGGGCTTATGGTATCGCCCTGCCGAATCGATCCGCCAGCCAGAATCTCGCAGCGCAGCCCCCCTTTATGGGTCAGTTGTTTGACGAGCCCCGGAATCCCGAGGAGGTTCTGAAGGTAGGCGCACGGCTCACAGAGTTCTACACCCCGTAACTGAACGTCGCCCACGGTGAAGATACTGCCTTCAAAGGCGTTGAGATCAATCCCTTTGGTGATCACATTTCGGCGAAAGGCCGTAACCGGCAGGTCGGTGGAAAACACCTGATTGAATTCATCAATGGCTTCGGACTCGATCAGCGTCAACTGGGTTTCGGGCGATGCACCGGAAGCACAATAACGGTCGCCCTCAAGCCCGGCACCTGCCGTAGCCACCGCTTCGGGGACCTCGCGAATGGATCCACCCTCAGTAGCAGAAAGGCACACAACCACGACTTCGCCCTGATTCGTCATACCGGTCATTACCTACAGCGGGATGTTGCCATGCTTGCGCCAGGGATTTTCGAGATGTTTGTTGCGCAGCATCAAAAGCGATCGACAGATGCGCGCACGCGTTTCACTCGGCAGAATAACGTCGTCAATGAACCCCCGATGCCCCGCGACAAAAGGATTAGCAAACTTCTGGCGGTATTCTTCCGTTCGCTGAGCGATTTTCTCCTCATCGCCAATGTCTTCGCGGAAGATGATCTCGACCGCCCCTTTTGGCCCCATAACCGCAATTTCGGCGCTCGGCCATGCCAGATTGACGTCACCGCGAAGATGCTTGGACGCCATCACGTCATAGGCGCCTCCGTACGCTTTTCGGGTGATCACAGTGACTTTGGGCACCGTACACTCAGCGTAGGCATAGAGGAGCTTCGCGCCGTGGCGGATGATTCCGCCGTATTCCTGCGCCGTACCCGGCAGAAAGCCCGGTACATCGACAAAAGTAACGATCGGGATTCCAAAGGCATCGCAGAACCTGACAAAGCGCGCCGCCTTGACTGACGACTGGATATCCAGGCATCCGGCGAGCACCATCGGCTGATTTGCAACCACGCCAACGGTGGACCCACCCATACGGCCGAATCCGATCAGGATATTGCCAGCAAAGTCGGGTTTGAGTTCGAAGAAATCACCATCATCAACCACCTTGGTGATGAGCTCATGCATGTCGTAAGGTTTGTTTGGGCTATCCGGTACCAGCGTGTCAAGCGAGGGCTCCAACCGGTCCACCGGATCCACCGGCTCGCGCTGAGGCGCTTCTTCGATATTGCTCATGGGCAGAAAATCGACGAAGCGGCGCAGACCCAACAGCGCATCGATA
>Ga0315336_1001867_pt1 | contig 36233 bp, 33 predicted proteins | sample ASW5metaG_FD_204512 | JGI IMG/M metagenome (GOLD analysis project Ga0315336, IMG submission 204512) | Ammonia-oxidizing marine archaeal communities from Monterey Bay, California, United States - ASW #5 | ecosystem: Environmental > Aquatic > Marine > Intertidal zone | place: USA: California... | reverse complement strand
GTCATCGCCTCGGGGATGCCGTGCAGACGCTCGCGCCACCATGCCGTCTCCGCCGCCAGCCCGTCGCCTGAGAGGGTCTCACGCTGCCACGCCGCATAGTCGCCGTACTGGATCGGCAGCGCGGGCAATGCCGCCGGAGCCCCGCTCACCCCCTCCCGGTAGAACGCCGACATTTCCCGCAGCAGAACCTCGACCGACCAGCCGTCCAGAACCGTGTGGTGGCCGCCCAACACCAGCACATGTTCCGCCTCGGACACCCGCAGCAGATGCGCCCGGAACAATGGACCGCACGCCAGATCGAACGGCATTGCCTGCAGCGCCTCGATGCGCGCCGCCAACGCCGTCGCATCGAGCGCCGAGGCATCTTCCTCCTGAACCGCGAAGCCGCCCGCCGGCGCGATCACTTGCACCGGGTGAACCGATGCACTCGAAAAATGCGTCCGCAGGCTGTCGTGACGTGCAACGACGGCGGCCAGCGCAGTATTCAACGCCAATACATCCAACGGCCCTTCAAGACGCAGCGCCCCCGTAATGGTGTAGGCAACACCCGCCCGCGCGTCCAAGCGGTCCAGAAACCACAGACGCTCCTGACTGTACGACAACGGCAACGGGTTGGTGCGGTCGGCCACAGCGATCGCCGTCATCCCGCCGGCCGCCGCCGCCGCCAGAGCCCGTGCCACGGCTGATACCGTTGGCGCCTCGAACAGTGTTTGCAGCGACAGCTCCTTGCCTGTCGCCGCCGCCAGACGCGATACCAAACGCACCGCCAGCAGAGAATCGAGCCCCAACGCGAATAGGTCGTCGTCGGCTTTCAGGCGTGAAACGGGTAACCGTAGAACGGCCGCCAATGCGACTTTGACCAGGGCCAGTTCTTGGCCGGCCGTGTCCATGGAAGGATCGGGCCAGTCCTCAACACCGTCCTCTCCGGTTAAAGCGAGCGGAAGAGCATCGTCGCCGGATCCGCGCCATTCGCCGGCAACCCGAAGGGTCTCCTCCAGAAACAGTTGGCGCGCAACGTTGCGCTGGATCTTGCCCGAAGTGGTGCGCGGCAGGGTCGTCGGCTTGATCAACACGATCGCCAGTGGATCGACCTCGTGGTAGGCGACGATTGCGCGCCGGATCGCCGCGCAGACGGCTTCTGCATCCAGGTTCCGCAGACCCGCCCGGTCAAGCTCCTGTACCACCACCAGGCATTCTTCCGACGCGTCAGGTCCGACCTCGACCGCGAAGGCAGCCGCGCGGTCGCGCTTCAATGTCGGATGCGCCGCTGCCGTCGTCGCCTCGATATCTTGGGCATAGTGATTGCGCCCGCGCACCACGATCATCTCTTTGATCCGGCCAAGCACATAGAGTTCACCGTCCACCAGGCTGCCAAGATCGCCCGTGCGCAGATAAGTCCGGGCGCCGCCCTTCACCCCGGCCAGCCGCACGCCAAAGCTGGCTTCGCTCAACTCCGGCTTCTGCCAGTAGCCTTGCGCCATGGACCGGCCACCGAGCCAGATCTCACCGATGGCGCCCGCGCCCAGTTCCCGGCACGTCTCGGGATCGACGATGCGCAAATCATGCCCGGGAACAACACACCCGCAGCCGACCAGACGAGCCGTACCGCTTTGCTGGTTCGTGTTCTCGTCTCTGCCGACGGGCTGCTCCCTTACGATCGGGGTCGCCTGGCGCGAGCCCCCCGTCGCCATCAGCGTGAACTCGGCGATGCCGTAGCAGGGATAAAAGCTTTGCCGACGGAAACCGTAAGGCTCAAATCTTTGGCTGAAGCGGTCCAAGGTCGCCGCACGCACCGTCTCGGCGCCATTGCCGGCGACCGACCACGACGACAGGTCGAGCGTCGGTGGCGACGCCAAAGCCTTATGCGCCGTCACGCACAGATCATAAGCGAAGTTCGGCGCCAACGAGAACGAGGCCTGCCTGTCCGAGATCGTTTGAAGCCAACGCATCGGCCGCTGAACGAACGACGCCGGCGTCATCAAGAAGGTTCGAAAGCCGCAATAGAGCGGCAGCAATATGGCCCCGATCAGCCCCATGTCATGGAACGGCGGCAGCCAGAAAGCACCCAAATCGTAATCCGACAGACCAAAGCGCTGCCGCATGGCAGCCAGATTCACCGTCAGGTTTTCATGGCTGACCATGACCCCCTTCGGCGCCCCCGTCGTGCCGGAGGTGTATTGCAGAAAGGCCAGATCCTCGGCGCGCGCATTCGGATCGATCCAGTCGGCGGCCCGATCAGGATCGACTTCGTCGACTGCGATCAGCCGCGGCAGCGTGTCCGCGCCGCCCGCCCAATCGGCCAGCCGATCCGACAGCGCCGCCGGTGCCAGGATTGCCGCCGCACCGGCATCGGCAAGGATTGCCGCCAGCCGGCCCATATGCTTCGCGTTGCGCGGCGGATAGGCCGGCACCGCCACTATTCCGGCAAGCTGACAGCCGAAGAACGCCGCGATGTAATCGAGACCGGGCGGGTAGAGGATCACAACCCGGTCGCCGGCCGCACAGCCCGCCTGCAGCCGGGCCGCGATCGCCGTCGCCTGCGTCAAAAGATCGCCGTAGCTCAGACGCGCTTCCTTGGGTGCTCCGCCACCGCGGTCGGTGAGAAACACAAACCGCTCGCCCGCCGCATCCGCCTCGGCCCGGTCCCGCAACATCCGCGCCAGCGTCTCTTCCGGGCGCCGCACCGCCGTATCCCTCGCCGACCCCAGCCCGCCTGTGCCGCGGATATCGCGCCCTGATCCTGGCACCACCGTCCTATCACCGGCCGCAGTATCCCGCCACGCCGGCGGATCTCCACGCTTGTCCATACTGGTCCCCACCAACTAACCCTCCGCAGACAAGCGAAGGGCAACACCAGTCTCCAAAAGTTCACCAAACCAAGTCAACCGACTATATTTGGCAGGCCGTCCACAGAAGCAGGATCCTCAAGAAACCGGCATTGTCAGGCGTAGTTTCTCAACACTGCCGGTCTACCCGAGATGTCGGAACTGACCGGTTGGCGCCAGCAACGTATTTCCCCTGGCCCCAGCATCGCCCCCCGCCACGACGCGCATGTCCTGGAATTCCAGATTCCTGGAGCTGCGTTGATTAGAAAGCGTCACTGCGATCCAGACCGCCCAGCGCCTAGTGTCGACTTCGTTGACCCAATAAAGGTAATTTTTGAAGGGTCCGAAGGTGCGGTCCGCAATCTGAACACGGCCTTGCGGCAGCGGCGCCGGCTCGTCCAACGCTCTTTGGCCGACCAATTCGTCCGCGGCCTCAAAATAGGCCAGCCAATCCAAGTCCGTCGAGAATTCACCGCCCTGACGGTGATCGTAATTTGGCAAAAGGATCACGCTGCGCTGATACGCCACCACACTTGCGAGACCTTTGACATCCGGATAGCGGGCAATGAGAAAATGCTCCAAGTCCGAGTAGAAGCGATCGATGGTCATGCAGATCCGTACAGCCGCCCACTGTGAGGGCTCCAGCAGATAGGGCACCTCCGGAAATCCCTCGACGTCCATCTCGAAAGTTCGATCTGCGTCCGGCAGATCATCGACCAACACTTTCTCGAAGACTTGTTTAACCGAGTCCAAGACATCGGTACCGGCGAGGAATTCTTCGATGACCGCGCTGTAGAAATCGAAATAGCTGATGTCGTGGGTCAGCCTCAAATATTGGGCGATCCGCTTGGTCAAGGAAAAGTTGTGAAGCGCAATCACGATATGGGCAAAGGTCGCCATTTTCACCCAGTCTTCTCGGGTATAGGTCTTGCTTGCCACGACCTCGTAGGTCTCTAGGAGCTCGCTCGTAGCCACCCTTTCGCGCGGCATGTTGAATTGGGAGGCGTAACGGCGGAAGGTCTCCAGCTGCCATTCCTTCCTGTAATCTTCGGAGGCTGCCGGCGCATTCGGAAGAAGGTTGAAGTAATAGAATTCGAAACTGTGGTGCAGGCCACGCTCCATCAAGTCCGTGAGACATGCTTTCCAGAGATCGTAGGTGTCGCCCGGCATCCCCATAATGAGCTGTACAAGGACAGGGACGCCGCTCGCCTTGAATTCTTCGATACTCGCCAGCTGCTTTTCTACGGAAATATTTGAGCGATCAACGCAGTCGAGAACCTCTTGGCGGGTATGCTGCAATGCCAGCGCATATTCGATCGCCATTCCCTCGTGGAGCTTCTTTCCGATTTCCCGCGTGCGGTCCGGGTTGTTCTTGGCGGGGCTGTAATAAAAACTCTTCGGTGCTCCATACTGCTGGTTCACGTTGCAGAGCTTGTCAGCGATCTCGAGATCACGCGGAAAAATACCGAAGTTGGCATCTACCGAAAGCACGTGCAGTAGCCCTGCACGTCCGAACCAATCGACCTCGTCGAAGATCCGAGCCATGTCGAAGCGGCGGATTTTGGACATGGTATTGGAACCCCAGTCGCAGAAACTGCACGCATAGGGGCAGCCTCGATTCGTTTCCAAAACGGCCTGAACGCCCCCGGGGTACTTCGCTATGAAGGGTTCATAGTAGGTGCGTTGCTCGAGGTAGGGGCTGTGCTCAAAAACCGTCGGCAGCTCTGCCTTTCCGGTGGCAAGGTGCCAAAGTTCGTTCGGATTAGGCAAGATAAGGCCGGGGATGTCCGTGAAGTCTTTGTCACTCGCCAGGACCTTGCAAAGAATCTTGCTGAAGGCGATCTCGCCGTCCTGCACGACGATGACGTCGATAAAGGGGTATTTGTCGAAGAATGCGGGGTCTTTGTAGTCCGGGTGTGGCCCGCCGGCGACCACAAGGCAATCAGGCCAGCGTTCCTTGATCAATTGGGCTAGGCGGCACTGAAGGGACCAGTTCCACATGTAGCAGCTGAGCCCAGCCACATCGACAGTAGACCCATTGTGAGGTGCCAGCAGTTGCTCAGCCGCCGCCTTGCCGTAGATCGGATTCAGCCAGTGGAACGCCCCTTCGAGGCCCGCTGTCAGTTCGCAGTAGGTCTTCAAAACTCCCCACATATAGGGGAGATAAGGTACCGGCCCACCACTCTGCGGCTCGCTGATCAGAATACTTCTCTGTCTGTCACAAACCATCCGTCGACCTATTGCCGCTGCTCAAGTGTGTATACTAGCCACTATGTCGAGGACCTTGAAACCCGCCAATCGTATAGGTTGTTTGCGCGGTTTCGACACAGGCGTTCCTGCTTAGCCAGCATTCGCTAAACAGCTCCTAAGACCGGCTCTGGTAATGGATTGTTTACGGGGTGAAGGTGACCTGAAGCAACGGCGTCACTCTGGACTTCTCTGGGCCTGGAAAGCCGACCGACAATGTCCTCGTGGAATCGCTCAACGGCAAGGTCCGGGCCGCATGCATCGGTCAGAACTGGATCCTGACGCTAGACGATGCCCGGTCAAAATGCCAAGTTTATCGGAGAGACCGCAATGAAGAACGTCCGCATAGCGCCATTGGCAATAAAACCCCGATGGCGTTCATAACATCCATCGGGCAACCCAGCCGCCCAGTGGTCTGACCAACGGGAAGGCACGCTGAGGGCCGGTCCAACCTTCGGGGCAAGTTCAGTGATGCATATACACCCCACTGCCATCATATCGAATGGGGCAGAGATCGGGTCCAGATCAACGATAGGCCCTTATACCTGTATTGGTCCGAATGTGAAGATCGGCGCAGACTGCCGAATCGGTTCGCATGTTGTCATCGACGGATTTACCACTCTCGGAGACGGCAACACTGTTTACCAATTCGCATCCGTCGGAGCAGCACCACAGGATCGTAAATGGCAAGGTGAACCAACGCGCTTGGTTATCGGCAAGAACAATACTATCCGAGAATACGTTACTGTCCAGCCGGGGCTCGAGCAATTCGGCGGAATAACACAGATCGGAAATGACAATCTGCTCATGGCATGCTGCCATATTGCGCATGATGTAATTATTGGCGATCAGAACTCCATTACAAACTCCGCCGCCTTGGGTGGGCATGTTCGCGTTGGTTCACATGTCATATTTGGTGGACTAAGCGGCGTGCACCAATTTTGCAGGGTAGGGGACAATGCATTTATTGCTCATGGTTCAATGGTTTCGCAAGATGTTCCACCATATTGTTTGGTGCAAGGCGACCGTGCCCGGCTTCGGTCGATCAACCGCATCGGCCTTGAGCGGGCGGGTTTCACGTCAGCAGAGATAAACGAAATACGAGGAATTTTTAAGATGCTATTCGTGTCTAATGAAATTCTGGAAAAGAGAATATCGGATGTCGAAGTCAGGTATCCAAATTCGCTTTACGCGAAAAGGTTTATAGATTTCATCCGGACAAGCGAACGAGGTGTTGTCCGCCGATCAAAACGGAACTAAACAATCGAGCCCTCGACGGACTGATTGCCAATAGAAACCTAACCGACCGTCATCTCGACCGCAACTTCCTCAGAGACCGCCTCCGCGACCGGATCAACGCCGTCACGACCGCCGTCGGCTACAACTTCGGTCTCATCCTCTTACACGAAACTTCGGGCCTGACCGGCCGTCGGCAACGCCGTTTGTCCGCCGGCTAGCGCGTCATCCCCTGCCACGACCCGCATGTCTTGGAGCTCCAAGTTCCGGATGCCGCGTCGACAGCACAGCGTCACTCTGATCCAGGCAGCCCAGCGCATACGGCCAACCTCGTTGACCCAAGAAAACGAACTTTTGAGCGGTCCGAAGACGCTGTCGGCAATTTGAACTCGACCATGGGGCAACGGCGCGGGTTCGTCCAACGCACGGTGGCCGACCAGCTCGTCGGCGGTCTTGAAATAGGCCGGCCAGTCCAAGTCCGTCGAGAATTCGCCACCCTGACGGTGATCGTAATTTGGCAGTACGATCACGTTGCGCTGGTAGTCCACGACGCTTGCCAGGCCATCGATATCCTGATAGCGGTCTACGAGAAATCGCCCCAAGTCTGCATAGAAACGCTCGCTTGTCATGCAGATCTGTACCGCCGCCCACTGCGAGGGCTCCAGTAGATAGGGCACCTCCGGAATTCCCTCGACCTCCATCTCAAACGTTCGATCTGCGTCGGGGAGATCATCGTCCAACACTATTTCAAAAACTCGTTTTACGGATTCCAGGACATCGGAATCGGCGAGGAACTCCTCGACCACCACGCTGTAAAAATCGACATAGCTAACATCATGGGTCAGCCTCAAATACTGGGCGATCCGTTTAGTCAGGGAGAAGTTGTGAAGCGCCACTATGATATGGGCGAAGGTTGCCATTTTCACCCAGTCTTTCCGAGTATAGGTCTTGCTTGCAACGACCTCATAAGTTTCCAGGTGTTTGCTCAAACCGGACTTGTGACGCGGCATGTTGAATTGGGCAGCGTAACGGCGGAAGGTTTCCAACTGCCACTCCTTCCTATAGTCATCGGAGGACGCCGGCGCATTTGGAAGAAGGTTGAAGTGATAGAACTCGAAACCGTGGTGTAAGCCAAACTCCATCAGGTCCGTAAGGCAGGCTTTCCAGAGATCGTAGGTGTCGCCAGGCATTCCCATAATGAGCTGGATAATGACCCGGACGCCATTCGCTTTGAATCCTTCAATACTTGCCAGCTGCTTTTCAACGGAAATGTTTGACCGATCGACGCATTTGAGCACCTCCTCGCGGGTATGTTGCAACGCCAGAGGATACTCGGTTGCCATTGCTTCGTGGAGTTTCTTGGCAATTTCACCTGTGCGTCCCGGATTATTCTTAGCGGGGCTGTAGTAGAAGCCATCCGGTGCTCCATATTGTTTGTGCACATCGCAGATCCTGTCAGCTATCTCGAGATCACGCGGAAAAATGCCAAAGTTGGCGTCTACCGAAAGGACGTGCCTCAGACCTGTATGGCCAAACCAATCGACCTCGTCGAAGATCCGGGCCATGTCGAAACGCCGGACTTTGGACATGGTGTTGGAACCCCAATCGCAGAAGCTGCAGGCATAGGGACAGCCTCGATTCGTTTCCCAAACGGCCTGAACGCCGTCAGCGTATCTCGCTATGAAAGGTTCATAGTAGGTGCGTTGTTCGAGGTAAGGGCTGTGTTCGAAATGGGTCGGCAGCTCTGCCTTGCCAGTCGCGAGGTGCCACGGCGCGTTGGGGTTGGGCAGCACGAGGCCGGGAATGTCCGCGAAGTCCCTGTCGTGCGCCAGAACTTTGCAAAGGATTTTGCTGAAAGCGATCTCGCCATCCTGCACGACGATGACGTCGATGAAGGGGTGCTTTTCGAAGAACGCCGGGTCTTTGTAGTCCGGGTGCGGCCCGCCGGCGACCACAAGGCAATCAGGCCAGCGTTCCTTGATCAATTGAGCCAGGCGGCACTGCAGAGACCAATTCCACATGTAGCAGCTCAGCCCAATCACATCGACCGGTACACCGTCGTAGGGTGACAGCAGTTGCTCCGCCGTAGCCCTATCGTAGATCGGATTCAGCCAGCGAAACGCACCGTCAAGGCCTGCTTCCCGTTCACAGTAGGTCTTGAGAACGCCCCACATATAGGGGAGGTAGGGGAGCGCCCCAATGCTTTGAGGCTCGCTAATCAGAATAGTTTTCTGTCTGTCGCCAATCATCTGCTGGCCTTTTGCTGACGCCGCCCTGTCTATACTATCCACTATTTTTAGGACCATGAAACCAGCCGATCGTATAGGTTGTTTGCGCGGTTTCGAAAAAGGCGTTGTCGCTTAGCCAACATCCTACAGATGGCTCCTAAGTCACGCGCCGACGATGGCCAATTATCTGGTTCTGAAAAATCATTTCCAGTTTCTCGCCCATACAGGTGTCCCTATCAAAATACCTCAACACCCAATGGTGCCAGGTAACGACGGTGAGCTTTCCATCGCGGAGCCGGAGAAGGTCGACGGGGGCACACAAGATTTGACTCCGGTCGCCCGGCCTCGGATGACCATTGATCCCATTTCGGTCAGCAAGAAGACGACCGCCAAGGAGCGAGATTTAAAGATTGCTTCGGTCCTTAGTGGCTGGCAGGTTAGCGTTTGGGCACGACGGAAGCTTCGGCCGGAAGCAACGTGATTTGGGGGAGCGAGATGCGCTTAATGTTAAAGTTCTCCATTCCCGTTGAAAGGGGCAACGAAGCGGCCAAGGACGGCACCCTGGGTCGAGCCATTGAGACATTGATCGAGCAAGTTCAGCCGGAAGCGGCATACTTTACCGTCGACGACGGCAAACGCACGGGCTTGATTTTTTTCAACGAGGCTGACCAGGCCAGATTGCCAGCAATCAATGAACCGCTGTTCGCCGCACTCGAGGCGGAAATCGATATTTTGCCGGCTCTAACACTCAACGATTTGCGGCGAGGTCTGACCGATGTGTCGGGCAATTCCAGCGAATTTTCCGCTGAGGAGCTGGAGAAGGTCGCGGGGGGCGCCGGGGCCACGAACTTGGAGGAGTAGAAAACGGGGGTGCCTCTTCTAACCCGTCGCCGGGATCTCAAAATCGGACACATAAAGGAGATTATTAAGTTACCATTGCCAAGGCCATCGCCCGCGCTTGGGCCAACTCTGACTACAAAGCCAAGCTCCTGAGTAACCCCCAGGCCGCCCTTGCAGAGGCCAGTGTCGAAGTACCTGCCGGGACCACCGTGAAGGTGATCGAAGACACGGCCGGCACGCAGCACCTGGTGCTGCCGGTTGCGCCAGGCGACACCGGTGAACTTTCCACCAAGGAGCTTGAGAAAGTCGCAGGAGGGACAACTATCCTCTGGGGGTGGTAATAGGCAGTTTCCGCATGCAAGCCCCATAATACCAACATGCGGTGATCGGAACCCATTTGAAAGTGAAAATGGAATTCAGCCCAGCAGGCACGTCGCGCAAAGCGAAACAGTAAGCGCGCGGGGTCAGCGTAATCCGTGCATCATGATTGTCCTGTATTCGTTGGTTTCGCCTTTTCTCGGAAATCTCGCCACCGGCCTGTGTCGGGCCCTCCTCTCGGGCATGCAAGCATGCCCTGCCGGGCAGCGGGTGGTGGCGGATGATCTGAAGTCCGACGTCGCTAGAGCCTCCATCTATGATCCCGAAATCAACCGAACCTATGCGGATATGGCGGTTCATTACGATTTCACTCGAGCGAGGGGTGAACTTGCGGGCAAGGCTAGACTAAAGTCTCATTGGTTTTTGGCCACGGTTGGACCAAAATTCTATCATCAACGACTTACTCTGGGAGATGTCGGCCAACAGCATCCGTGACGACACTCCCGTCGTCACGATCAAGGAGTGAAGATGAGACAGTAATTTCGGATCGACCGGCTGGCGATATCATTCGCTATCCGTCACCGTGTAATGAATTTGCTTAATTAGCCCCGATAAAAGTTGAATGCTGTTTGCGTGAAGGAATAGCTATAGTGCGCCGATTTTCGGGAATGCCGACGGTTGCGGCCTATGGCAGGCGACGCTGGACACGGCACATGTTCCCCGCTAGATGTATGATGGCAATCGTAGGTCGCAAGATTTTGGATACGTACGGATGATTGGCAGTAGGTATGTTGTGATTTCTCGGATCTTTCTGCTTCTGGCGACGGTCTTCACTATCTTGATCATCAACCAGTCCACCGCGGAGGATTTCCGATCAGACTCGGTTCTCACTTTGTCTACAACGTCCGATATCGGCCGATTGATACAGCTCGCTCAAGCCCAAACAAAGAGCGACGATGATGAACTTCTTTCCGACAGCGACGACAAGGCCGACGATAATTTGCTTCTGTCTGATGACGACAATGTGAAAGACGACGCCAAGGGCGACGATAACGAGCTTCTGACGGATGACAAAACTGACGATGACCAGCTTCTGTCGAATGACGACGATGCGAAAGACGACGACAAACTTCTGACCGATAGCGAAAAAGAGAAGAGCCAGGAAGGCCCGACGAACAAAGACGTCGCCAAAGCGTCCACGGCGGCACACCAACCAATTTTTGTCGGTGACCGCTATCCTTCTGCCAACGCATGCGCCACGTGCCATCCCAAACAATACAAGGAATGGTCAGTTTCTCAGCATGCCTACGCGCAGCTTAGCCCCGTTTACATGGCGTTCCAGACAACCGTGAACATCCTGACAAATGGGACCAATGGGGACTTCTGCATCCGTTGCCATAATCAGGTCGGGATGAACCTAAATGAGTCGGTTTACATTTCCAATTTGAAGCGGCCGGCGACGTCTCGCGAAGGTATAACGTGCGTTGTCTGCCACCGGGTTGCCCAGCCTTATGGCAAGGCCAGCGGTCGTTTGGCGCTGGCTGAAGGCGATCTATTTGAGCCGGTCTACGGCCCCGAGGGCGATGAAGAACTTAAGCGCGTTCTTAGCAAACCACAAGAATATCGTGTTGTTACCGACCGCAACGCTTCAGGTCGGGCAATCCACACCGATGTCAATCGTTTTTTCCAGCTTGTAACCCCAGGATTTTGCGGTACCTGCCATGACGTTACGCTCCTGAACGGATTCCGGTTGGAGGAAGCATTTGCCGAATATAAGCGCACCACCGCGGCGCGTGAGGGTGTCACTTGCCAGGACTGCCATATGGGCAAGGTACAAGGCGTCAACGCGGGTTACGAATACGGACCGGCGGCGACCGTGGGCGGCGTCGCCACCAAGTCTCGCCGACTAACCAACCACTTTTTCGCCGGCCCCGATTACTCCGTGATCCATCCCGGTATCTTTCCACACAATGTTAGCGCGGCCGAGTTCAAAACGCCCGAGGAATGGCTCCAGTTCGATCACAAGGCGGGGTGGGGAACGGACGAATTCGAAGACAAGGCCCCGGACGACTACAATTTCCCGGACGCTTGGCTCTCGATCGACGATCGTTATGATGCCCGGGACATTATCAACGAACAATTGGAACGGCTCGAATGGGCCAAGAAAAAGCGGATCGAAGTCCAGCGCAACGGCTACGGGATCGGCGACGTAGCGATCAAAATCAGCGGCGGTGGCTTCGACGTCAGGGTACCGATCAAGAACCTGACGAACGGCCATTCCGTTCCAACTGGCTTCGACGCAGAACGTCTGATTTTCCTTGAAGTGGACGTTACTGACATGAACGGCAGGCGCGTCTACGTCTCCGGAGATCGTGACCCCAACGGTGATGTTCGAGACGCACATTCCCTGTATGTTCACAATGGCGATCTGCCGCTCGATAAGGACTTGTTCAGCCTTCAGTCAAAGTTCGTCGTACGGCTTTTGCGGGGCGGAGAGAGAGAGCAAATCTTGGCCGTCGAACAGTCGGTGTCGGTCCAGCCGTTCATTAGGCCCGAGCGACGCGCCACGATAATCTACGGCCGGCCGGCGAACGCGCGAAAGCACAAAAAGACCATTGATCCGCTTGGCGTGCGGTTTGCCGACTACACAATCGACAGCGACACGCTCACTGGAACAGGACCTTACCAGCTTTCCATCAAACTGATTTCGCAAGCCATACCAGTCAACCTGATTTCGGCGATCCAGGTCGCCGGCTTTGACTACGGCATGACTCCAAAAGAAATAGCCAATGCGGTCGTGAAAGGTGCCGTTGTGCTGGTGGAACGGCGTTTTGAAGTGGACTTGGAAAATGGCACGGCGAAAAAACTTGCCGCAGGAAGCCAGCGAGCCAAGCAGGAATAATGTGAACGGGGCCGGACGCCTCAAATCACGTAGTCTCGGGGATATTGACCACATTGCAACAACCGTTTCCTTTTAGGCATAGTGTCATAGCAATGGTTTTGGCTGTCAGCCTTATGATTGTCAGTGAAACTGATTCCGCGGTTGCCGCGAGTAGCGAACTATCTGATGAGCCGATCCCGCTTAAGAACATTGAGCAGCTGCCGAAACGAACGCCACCGTTGATAGAAATCGGTCCGGATTTTCTAGGTACGGGGAACATTCCGCGCGGCATTGAACTGCCGACCGGCGCGGTCTGGACACCGGCCTTGTGGGTGTTCGGCGACTATAGGACGTCGATGAACTATTTCAACAACGGCAATGACGACGACATTTCCGAATGGGTGAACCGCCTTGACCTGTTCGTCAACTTGCAACTCACTGGCACGGAACGGCTGCTGCTGGGCGTATCGCCTTTGCATCGAAGAAACGAATTCAGCGGCTATTTCTGGGAATCGGAAGAAAATGACGGATGGGCTAGTGAGGTCAATCGGCATGTTACGGCGTTGTTCTTTGAGGGTGAATTCGGCGAGATATTCCCTAATCTCGATATAAATGATCGTGGCACTTTGGATGTCGGCTTTTCAATCGGCCGCCAAGCGATGTTTTTCCAAGAAGGCATCATGTTCGACGACACCATCGACGCCTTCGCCCTGACTAGAGACACATTCATGATCCCCGATTTATCACCCGATACGCGTATTACCGCGATGTTCGGCTGGAACGAAGTCCACCGCAACGACAATCGTGAGGATAAATCGGCGTATGTGTTCGGCCTGTTCACCGAGACCGATTTTTTCACCTCCACGACGTCCTTCGATTTTGCCTATATCAAGGCCGACGATGGCGATAACGAAGGCGGCGATGGTTTATATATCGGCGGCGGCGCGGTGCAGCGGTTTGGCCATTGGAACACTGATTTCCGCGTCAATATGTCACTTGCACTGGATGACGAGTCGGAAGCGGTGAGCGATGGCGTATTACTGTTTACTGAAATTTCACGTACGCTGCCCAAATCCGACGATGTCGTATATGGGAATTTTTTCTGGGGCATTGATGAGTACGCATCGGCGTCGCGCGATGACACTGTTGGCGGGCCGCTTGGTCGTATCGGTTTGCTGTTCGCCGCGGTTGGCCTTGGGAATTATGGCTCCGCATTGAGCAATCGTGCGGACCACGTTGCCGGCGGCTCTGTCGGTTATCAGAAGTTCTTTGATAGTCACCGAGGCCAGATTGTCCTGGAAGCCGGTGTTCGCAAGGGTACGGACAATGACGTCGATGATGCCGCTGCCGTGGGGTTCCGCCTTCAACAAGCCTTAGGACCACGTTACATCATACGTCTTGACGGATTTCTTTCTACCCAAGAAAACGCCGACGAAGGCGCAGGCATTCGGAGTGAGTTTGCGGTTCAGTTTTGACGATGGCGATGGCATTCGAAAAAAAGCGATCCGGATTCCGATGAATTTGCGCTTGGAATAGGGTTATCCGTTATTGCCAGGGAGGGATTCGATGCTTGGCGCTTGGGAAGTCGCGGGTTGGGTCATTGTTCTCGGTGCATTGGCTCAAATATGCTTCGGCTTGTACGAAAGCTTGGCGCGGCGAATCACGGAATCGCAGCGCGCTCGGACGCAGGCAGCAAATTTCGCGCAACGAGCCGCGATTGTGTTGGACGCCGAGCGTGCGGACCGGAATCGTCATGAACTGTCTTGGAGTGGATTTCGAAAATTCAAGATCGATCGAAAAGTTGAGGAAGCGCAAGGTGTTTGCTCATTTTACCTCAAGCCACATGACGGCGAGTCGATTCCTTCCTTCAAGCCCGGCCAATATTTGACTTTCAAGTTAAACGTACCCGACCAGCCGCGGCCAGTTACACGGTGCTATTCCCTTTCCGAAAGTCCGACGGAGAATGACTACTATAGGGTCACGATCAAGCGCGTCGATCCGCCCATGAAAAAGCCCGAGGCGCCGCCCGGTATTTCGTCCAGTTTCTTTCATCGTAAGCTCGAAGAAGGCGATATTGTCGATGTAAAGGCGCCTTCCGGTCGTTTTTTTTTAGACCAAACCTCAGAGCGCCCGGTGGTATTGATCGGCGGTGGCATAGGTCTAACGCCGTTGCTCAGTATGTTGAACACCATCTGTAATTCCGGCAGCAATCGGGAAACTTGGTTCATTTACGGCGTGAATGATCGAAACGACCATGTCATGCACGATCATTTGAACAATATCCGTACGTTAAATGAGAACGTCAATATCGTGGTTTGCTATTCTCGATTCTCAGAGAGTGACGTCAAAGGCATCGATTATGACGTTGAAGGCTACGTCAGCTTGGAAGTGTTGAAGGAGCTTCTGCCGTCGAATAATTACGAGTTCTACATCTGTGGGCCGCCGCCAATGATGGATTCGATCACCGTCGCCCTAAAGGAATGGGGCGTTCCGGACGATGATGTGAATTTCGAGGCCTTCGGCCCAGCGTCCGTCAAACGAAAACCGACCACCGACGGCAAAGGCAAAGCGGACAAGGATGCTGCGCGGTCGCACGAGGTGCTCTACGCACGATCCAGCAAGACCATTGCTTGGACGCCGGATAGCGGATCGTTGCTCGACTTGGCCGAAGCCAACGGTATTAACCTTGATTTCGGTTGCCGCGCCGGAAGTTGCGGCACGTGCCTGACGGCGATCAAGGAAGGATCGGTGGAATATCTCTCGGAACCGGATGCAGAGCCGGAGTCGGGCGCTTGTCTGGCCTGTATCGCGATTCCCTGCAGCAACTTGGTTCTCGATGGTTGATACAAATGGCTGGACATTCCGATTTAACGAAACAGCAAGCAACGAAGGCAGTCGAATAATGACGATACCCCAAGCATCCAGATTTCATTCTAGACTATCGCGACTGATCGCGATCCTCGCTGTGGTCGTCATAGGCGGCCAATTTGCGCAGTCGAACGCACGGGCGCAGGTTGCTTGGGATCCGTCGAAAGTTGTCGGTCCAACCAAATGCGGAGAATGTCACAAAGATACCTTGGCCTACTGGCGGAACACGACCCACTTCAAATCATTCACCGCACTGACGCACAGCAAAAAGGGCAGAACGATTGCCAAGAAGATGGGACTGAAGCGCATAAAGGCGGGTAGCCTTTGCCTTGATTGCCATTTCACGACCATGATGCAAGGCGACAAGAAAACACCTGTGTCTGGTATCTCTTGCGAATCCTGCCATGGCCCGGGCAAGGGCTATATCAAGCGCCATAGCGAATTTAGTGGGAAGAAAAAGCAAACCGAGTCCAAAGCGGAACAAGACAAACGGTGGGCCGATTCCGTCGCCGCTGGCATGAACCGGCCGCGCGACATGTATGCTTGGGCATCGAATTGCTATAGCTGTCATATCGTACCTCAAGAAAAATTGGTCAATGACGGCGGGCATCGGGCCGGAAGCGAGTTCGAACTGGTCGCTTGGTCGCAAGGCGAGGTGCGCCACAATGTGTGGTACAACAACGGCAAGGACAATCCCGAAGCCAGTGAGAACCAGCGACGCCTTATGTATGTTGTCGGTGCCTCAATAGAATTGGAGACCTCACTGCGCGCCGTCGGCAAAGCGTCGCAAAAAGCTGACTACGCAATCACCATGGCGAAGCGTGCATCGCGTGCTAGGAAGCGCATCGCGAAAATTGCCAAGGCCTTGTCCGAGCCGGAATTTGGCGCCATCTACCAGGCGGCCAAGCGAGCTAAGCTTAAGCTCAACAACAACGCCGAGCTAAGCGCGGCAGCAGACAAGATCTCCGAATTGACCAAGAAAATTGTGAAAACATACGACGGTTCAAGCTTTGCGGCCATCGATGCGATGATCCCCGGGCCGGAGAAATACAAAGGAAAAGCGACAAAGTAGGCAAGGCAGGTGCTTTCGGCACGCCGAAAGATGAAGGGGAGATTGTATGGGAGAAGTAACCTCGATTCCACACAAGCAGCGCTGGGACTACCCGTTCGGCGGAGCCATGTCGGAGGCCGATGTGGACCGGGTTCTGGCGCTGCCAATGTTCCGAGAAATCGATGGGGCGTTGTTTCCACTCAGCTTGCCATTCCGAGATATTATTCGAAACGATGCCCGACTGGTCCACTATCCGCGCAGCGATATCGTCGTGAGGGCGGGAGACTATGGGAACTCCTTTTTCGTTATCTTGCAAGGCACCGCGCGTGTCGTGCTCGACGAGTCCGAATCCGGTTTGATCACGCGTGGCCCCAGGTCGGCCAAACCATCGTTTTTCCGAATTCTGGGTCAGCTCTGGCGAAATTCGCGATTTGCCGAGGCCCGTGACGTTTCGACTTACCAAGCCGACCAAGGTGTCAGTCTGCGAAGCGACGCGGATGTGTTTCGAACTTATTTGGACGATATCGAAGCTTGTATCCGTAGTCGCAAGACCCAAGCAATAGGCGTTGGCGATAGTTTTGGCGAAATTGCCGCGCTATCTCGTTCGCCGCGGGCCGCGACCGTATTCGCCGAATCCGACCTGGTAGTTGTCGAAATTCGCTGGCAGGGCCTACGGGATTTGAGAAGATGGGCGCCGGATTTGCGTGCTAGCATCGATGCGAGTTACCGAGAAAAACGACTGGAATTCCAGCTCAGAGATTCACCACTTTTTGCCAACCTACCAGTCGACGTGGTCAAGAAAATTGCCCGCGAAACATTGTTTGAATCTCATGGGAAGTTCGAGTGGCTGCCCGATTACAAGCGTGTCGAAGAACGTGAGTTCCTTGGCCAGGAAGCGGTAATCGCCGAGGAAGGCACGTATCTGGACGGCCTGTTGCTGATCTGCTCCGGATTCGGCCGGGTTAGTCAGAAAGTCGATCAGGGCGAGAGAACAGTCGGTTATCTCCGCGCCAACGAACTTTTCGGATTGGAGGAACTCGTTCGTGCCATCCGCCTCGGCGAAGCGCCGACATCGCGCCTTAGCCTGCGGGCGATCGGCTATGTCGATGCTTTACGTATACCTACAAAGATCATTGAAGAACACGTACTGCCCAACGCACCTGCCAAAGTAGTTGCTGCCGTGCAAAAAGCGCTCGATTCATCGACAGCCGAATGGGCGCCGATGACCTCGGATTTGGATCAATCTATGTTCGACTTCTTTGTCGACAACCGCATTGTCAACGGCCGGGCTAGTATGCTCATCAACATGTCTCGATGCGTCGGATGTGACGATTGCGTCCGGGCTTGCGCGGCGGCCCACGACAACAATCCGCGTTTCGTCCGACACGGATTAATTCACGGCAATATACAAGTCGCGAACGCCTGCATGCATTGTACCGACGCGGTTTGTTTGATCGGTTGCCCAACTGGATCGATCGCGAGGAATCGCGCCGATGGCCGGATCATGATCGACGATCCCACGTGCGTGGGTTGCGGCACCTGTGCCGAGTCGTGCCCATACGACAATATCCGTCTAGTCGAGATTCGTGACGCCGATGGCCGGTTCATTGTCGACAAAAAGACCAATGCGCCGATCCGAAAAGCGACAAAGTGCGACCTTTGCTACGGTCAATTGGGCGGACCAGCCTGTCAGAGGGCGTGCCCGCACGACGCATTGATAAGGATCGACATGCAAGACACAAAAGAGTTGGTCGATTGGATCAAGCGTTGAGAGGCTTAAAAACGCGACTTGTTGTCAACGTCCTTGTCACCGTCTTTCTGGCGGCAATTGTCGTTTGGGGCGTCGATCTTTATGACATATCGCTTCGCGATACTCGCTTTCTGACGGGTTGGCTTCTGTTTTCTGGGGTTTCACTACTTGCCGTGTACAACCTTCGAAAAAAGGTCCCATTTATTCCCCTTTTCCGCGCCTCGATCTGGCTACAATGCCACATTTATATTGGCTGGCTCACGGGATTGATTTTCCTCTTTCACACTAATTTCGACCTTCCGAACGGCGGGCTGGAAATCTTGCTCTGGATACTATTTTTTGGCGTATTTGTGAGCGGTGTCCTTGGAATCATCTTGCTGAGATGGCTACCGCCACGAATCAGGGATCAAGGCGAGCGTCACGTATTTGAACGAATTCGACTTTATCGCGCCCAGATTGCTGAAGAGGCGGCCGAATTGGCCATGCAGTCAGTTCGTGAAACCGCGTCGAATACGATATCGCAATTTTATGTCGAACAGATGCAGCCCTACCTAGATCGACCCCGCAACGTCGGCCACCACCTGGCAGGTTCGAGCGCTCCGATTGCGGAAATGCGTCGTAAGATTAGGGCACTTGGACGATATTCTGGAGCCGAAGGCAAAACTATTCTTCAGAGTTTCAATCAGCTTGCGGAAATCAAAGACAACCTGGATTTCCAATATTCATTGCAGATTGTGATGAAGGCATGGTTGTTTGTTCATATTCCTTTGACCTATGCCCTCGGCTTGGTGATCGTCGTGCACATTATCCTGGTGTACGCATTTTCAAGCGGGGCAATCTAATGCGGCGATTGCAGAAATTCGATCACCGCTCGAGTGCTTACGATCGCGTTACCGAGAAATGGGTGTGCGGCAACTTAGCGCAAGGCCGTCCTTGTCGGATCGGGCCAGGTGTTGGAGGTCAGTGTCAAGCGACATTCGAATGCACGCCAAGAAAAGACAATGATCGATGGCTTTGCGCGCGTCCCCCCAGCGCCGGTGGTAGATGCCCAACAGGACCGCTGCCGGACGGCACTTGTTGCCGCGCGATTCCAAAGTGTGTCCCTGTCCTCACTCACCGGGCCTGGCGTACGCGATTCGTAGCTTTGATTTCCATACTGACCCTAGGCTTGCTGGTGTCGATGCTAAACTGGACGACGCCGACGACGTTTCTCAGTCCGGGAACAATTACCCTAGGTCACAGTGAAACCGGTGCTTGCGGAAATTGTCATGAAGTGTTCGATGGCGGTGTCGCTGGTTGGATAAACGCCGCGTTCGACACCGATCACACCTCGGCTGACAGCGAGCGTTGCCTGTCGTGCCACAATCTGCCTGACCCGGCGATGGCGCCGCATGGGATTTTGCCCGCGCAGCTGGCCATGGTGACGGATCAAGTGTTGGATCGATCGAACAATCCGAAACAAGTGGTCAGGCTGAAGGTCTCGAATACGCTGTTCTCGAACGCCATGGCAATCAACGGCGATTTGACGTGTGCGACTTGCCACAAGGAGCATCAGGGTACCAATTTCGATTTGACCGCCATGCGAAACACCCAGTGTCAATCATGCCATAGTGTTCAGTTCAAGGATTTCGCCAACGGACATCCGAATTTTTCCGATTATCCCTATCCAAGGCGTACGCGTATTATCTTCGATCACTCGTCTCATTTCATGCGCCATTTCGGCGGTAAACTCAAGGATGTCGCGCCGCAGTCCTGCACTAACTGCCACAGACAAGCGGTAGATGGCGAGATGATGCTAACGCGCGATTTTGACGCCACCTGCTCTCAATGCCATCTTCAGGAAATCGAGGGCGCGGGTAGTGTTTCGGAAAGAGGAATCGCATTCCTATCGGCCCCTGGTTTGGACGTTGAAACACTGCGCGAGCATGGCGCCAAGATCGGAGAATGGCCGGAGTTTTCGGAAGAAAGTCTAACGCCGTTCATGGCTTTGGTTTTGGCACGCGACGCCAAGATGGCGGTTGATCTCGAACGACTCGGTTCACTGGACTTACTCGATTTGACCAATGTCAAGAAAACGGACGTTGCCGCAATCGAGCGCGTGGCGTGGGGCGTAAAGGAACTGATACACGATCTCCTGGCTAAAGGCGGCGGCGAAATGACAAAGGTGCTGTCCGAGGTCATAGCGTCCGATGGGGCCACGATGGCGGGTGCATTCCTGTTGGGCGGACTATCCTATGATGTTCTCGACACTGCTCAGCGGAAGTGGTTTCCGAATTTGTACTCTGAGGTTGCGCGTCATCGCGACGGCCAAATCGTGGCGATGCCGTCCGGCGCGGCCGATGCGGGTGACGACAATTCGCAAAACGCCGCTCCAAGCAAGTCGGGAGACCGATCGGATGAAGACAAAAAATTAAAAAAGGATGGTGCAGATTCTAACGATCAAAACATTCTTAGTGAGGCGAAAACAGACGACCTCCTCGGCGGTAAGGACGACGAAAAAGGCGACGACCTCCTCGGCGGTAATGACGACGAAAAAAGCGACGACCTCCTCGGCGGTAAGGACGACGAAAAAGGCGACGACCTCCTCGGCGGTAATGACGACGAAAAAGGCGACGACCTCCTCGGCGGTAAGGACGACAAAAATGGCGACGACCTCCTCGGTGGTAAGGACGATGCGGAGTCTGGCGTCGACGAGGATGCCAAGGCGCAAGCCAAGGTAACGACCAAGCCACCGGTCGATAGGGAAAATTGGAATGCCTATGGCGGCTGGTATCGCAGCGAGTTCAGTTTGCATTATCGTCCCGACGGGCACCGAGATGCGTTCTATAGGGCGTGGCTTGACGCAAGCGCGAGATTGTCTGGAAATTCAACTGGCGGCGCGGGAGCGACAATCTTTGACGCGCTTACCCGCAAGGCGGCTCCGGGCAAATGCACCAAATGCCATAGTGTCGACAAGGTCGAGACCGGCGGCTTGATGGTCAATTGGGCGTCGGCCAGACCAACACCTTCCTACCGTACGGCTACGGAGTTTTCGCACACGACTCATTTTGTTTTGCTCCACGAAGCCGGCTGCCGCACGTGTCATAGCTTGGATCAATCGGCCGAATACGCCAAATCCTTTACGGACAGGAATCCACATAGCTTTTCTTCCAACTTCAAACCGTTGGAACTGAGCACCTGTGACAAATGTCATACCGAGCAACGGTCCGGTAATTCCTGCATCCAGTGTCACCGCTACCACTTGGGCACTGTTGCGTTGCGCACCGTAAAAATCAAAGCGGAAATGAGTTCCAAGAGGTGAACAACACCGCCGCGCGATCCGTGAGACAAGTTGCTCTGGCTGGAAGAAATTATCTCTTCATGGGCTTGCTGGACGGCGGAAAGGCTGCCGCTACCGCCTAAACACTGATCGTGACCCTCACCCAACCGGTCAGACTTGGCCAACTTTCCTCAGAAATCACGCGCACAATACGACCTCAACAGATTTCTTCATCGTCCCCACTCTGACGTTTCAATTGCTGTACGTGACGGTCGTGCTTGATCATGCGCGGCGCCGCATTCTCCACATTGCCGTGACCGCCAATCCAACCGCCGAGTGGACAGCTCAACAGTTTCGAGAAGCGTTCCCATGGAACACCGCGCCACGTTTTCTTGTCCATGACGGCCACGGAAGTTTTAGGGTGAGCGTCCGGTCTGCCCGACCTGCTTTCGGCCAGTCACGCCGGTTACGTTCAGTCCTGAGCGTAGCGCCGGGGCAGTAGTTCGTCGATGCGTGTTTTTGTGGTCGGCGATACTACCCCTAGGTCTAACACGTCGCTGGACCGGTTCGGCAAGGAAGGATCTCTACAAAGCGTGCTGGGACAATCGACAGATTAATGTAAGTTAATGAAACAGGGGCTCGACAAGAAGTCTGCCGATCACCATTTTTTACACAACAGTTCAGCGCCATCCAAGAAGGTTCCCCATGTCCATCGCCAAAGCCATCGCCCGCGCTTGGTCTGACGAGGCCTACAAGGTCAAACTCCAGAGCGATCCGCATGCCGCCCTTAGTGAAGTGGGGGTCCATATCCCAGCCGGCACCGGCATCAAAGTCGTTGAAGATACCGCTCGGACGACTCATCTCGTATTGCCGGTGGCACCGCGCAACGCTAGTGAGATTTCCGCCGATGAATTGGCTAACATCGCGGGCGGACTTGCTCCTTGGTCTCATCCTTGACGACGGTCACTATGCCAATGCCACCGACGCCGAACGTTTTCTTGTTGCCGACAGCCCGGCCTATGCCGGTTTAGATACGCCTCGTCGGCAACGATAACCCCTGTTGTAATCGATCAATCCCGGCTTAAACAGTCACCGTCCGGTGAAAACGCTGTGGTGCTCACGCGCAAGTCTGGTTACGCTGCCGCGGCAGCGTAACGCCATGGCATTAACTCGTCCAGCCGAGTGATCTTGTGATCGGCGATACGGCCGAGGTCCTAGGTGAGCCAGGCTTGTGGATCGACGCCATTTAGTTTCGCTGTTTCGATCAGGGTATAAGCGATCGCGGCCGCCTTGCCGCCGCCTTCGGAACCGACGAAGAGATAATTTTTTCTTCCCAGTGCGACAGGCTTCATGGCACGCTCGGCGGCATTGTTGTCGATCTCCAGGAAGCCGCGATCGAGATAAGGACGCAGTTTCTTCATCCTGGTCAACGCATAGCGGATCGCTTTGGCAAGCTCGGATTTGCCCGAGATCCTGCCGAGTTGCGTCCCGAGCCAGGACTCCAGATCGTCGAGGATTGGCTTGGCGTCTTCCTGGCGCAATCGAACCCTGTCTTCAGGTGTCAGCCCTCGCACGTCTTTTTCAATCCTGTATAGCGCGGCGATGCGCCGGATCGCTTCTTCGGCGATTACAGCGCCCTCGGATTGGAACACATCAACAAACTTGCGCCGGATGTGGGCGAGGCACGCAACCTCGTTGATGTTGCCGGTGCGGTAGAGCTCATTGAAACCGGCATAGCCGTCCGCATGCATCCAGCCTTTGAAATGACTGAGATGGTCAGCGGGATGCATGCCCTTGCGGTCGATGCTGAACCGATACCAAGCCGCCGGCGGCGCCTGGCTGTTCCACGAACGCTCGTCGCGGACATAGGTCCAGATTCGTGCCGTTTTGCATTTAACCTTCGCCTGCATCTTCAACGGCGTGTCATCGGCGAAGACCGCTTGGCCGGCCCGGACATGACGGCCGATCGCGTCGGCGAGAGGGTCCAACAGCGCTGACGACTTGCCGACCCAATCGGCCGTCATGTCCGTCACGCCGGTCGCCAGCCACACCTTCGTCTGTGCGGGAACGGGGATCATGCGAACAGCTTCCGGATCAGCGTGGCCAGAGCCTCGGGATCATAGGCGCCGATGATCCTCAGACGATGACCACCGGAGAGCTCTATCGCCATCTCGCCTAGCTCCACATCGGCAATCAGCGCCGAGGTCACTGGCTCGACAACCTCAATCGGAAGAAACTGGGCAACGTCTTCATCTTCGGGTCCCGCCGCAAACTTTGCATCCGTCAGCCAGTTGAAGACCTGATTGGCGTTGACGTCATAGCGCCGAGCGACCGGACTGACTGAGATCCCGGGCAATCGCGTCTGCGCACAGATCATACGCTTCTCGTCGCCGCTCCACTTTCTGCGCTTGCGCCGCTTCGACACCCCGGGCTCCGTTAGTGTCCACTTAACCTAAGTGGATATTATCTCTCATTAGCGAACTCCGGCAGAGCGGTCAGACCGGACGGACACGTTTTAGGGGCGAATGCGCCCGGAGAGCTAGGATGATGGCTATACAGCAGGTGAAAATTGTCGCGATTCCCGAAGTCGCCGGGCTGCATCATCGCTACGAGCGACTGACGGCCTGAAACAAACCATTCCGATTTTGGCCTACATATCGGTAAAGACGAACTCCACTCGTGCGGCTAAACCGCATCGAAAAGACCAAATTTCTACACAACAATCGTAAGGCGATCCGGCCAACCGCCAAGTCCTTGCCTATTGTTCCCTCGAACCAACAATTGAACGGCCCAAGCAGCAATGATTACAGTTGGATTTTGAGTTTTGGGCATGCACAGCCGTTCCAATCCATAGGACGACGGACACACCGAGCACTGCCCCGCCTTCGCTTGTTAGTGATGGAACCCGGAGCCATCAGCGTCGGTCAATTTTGCCGGGCCCGGGTGCTTCGTCAGGTAGTCGATCGCCCGGTTCATGTCGTCTGTCAGCAGAGAGCTCAGATCCCGGCTGACACCATGGCGGACGAGAATTCGTTGAATTACCTGCTCGTGGCAATTCGCTGGCAGCGAGTACGCTGGGACTTGCCAGCCGCGGACGCGCAACCGTTCCGCTAGATCGTAAAGGCTGAAACCAAGGTCCAACCCCCCTTTAATTTTCCAACAAACTGCCGGGATGCCGGCATCCTTCTCACCACGATAAATGATGTCGAAAAGGCCTAGCTTATCGATTTCATCGGCGATGAATTGCGCGGTTTCATAGCAAGCTGCGTGTACTTTTTCATATCCCTCCCGGCCCAAGCGCAGAAAATTGTAGTACTGGCAGACGATTTGTCCGCCGGGACGCGAAAAGTTCAGTGCGATGTCGCGCATGTTGCCCCCCAGGTAGTTTACCCAAAATATTAAGTCTTCCGGCAAATCCTGCTCCTCGCGCCAAATAGCCCATCCAACTCCCAGAGGAGACAAGCCGAATTTGTGCCCCGATGCGTTTATCGATTTGACGCGTGGAAGACGGAAGTCCCAGACCAGGTCTGGCGCGCAAAAGGGGGCAAGAAATCCGCCGCTCGCAGCGTCGACGTGAATTGGAACTTCAAACCCGGTTTCTCTGGCAAAAACATCCAACGATTCTGATACCGCTTTAACAGGCTCATATTGGCAAGTGAATGTTACGCCCAACGTTGGTACCACGCCGATGGTGTTTTCGTCGCATCGCTTAACCACTTCTTCAGGGCTCATTATGGGGCGCCCGTCTTCCATAGGAATCTCGCGATGTTCGACATCCCAGTAGCGGGTGAATTTGTGCCAGCAAATTTGTACCGGTCCCGTGATCAAATTCGGCTTGTCAATCGGTTGACCAGCGGCCTTGCGCTTCGCCTCCCAGCGGCGCTTCATGGCCATGCCACCCAGCATCGCGGCTTCACTAGAACCGGTTGTCGAACACCCGATGGTGTTAGCAGCCGCCGGAGAGTTCCAGAGATCGGCCAGCATATGCACACAGCGTGCCTCAATCTCGGCTGTTTGCGGGTATTCGTCCTTGTCGACCATGTTTTTGTCGATGCACTCATCCATAAGCTTATGCATCTCCGGCTCCGCCCAGGTTTGGCAGAACGTCGCGAGGTTCTGGCGCGAGTTGCCGTCGAGCATCAACTCGTCATGGACGACGGCATACGCGTGTCGAGGATCTTGCTCGGCCGAAGGGAACTTGTACTTGGGCGCACTCACCGAAAGGTCGACGGAGGCGTAAACTTCGTCATCGAATTTTCCTTTGATCGAGGCTTTGTCGTGCAAGGCCATCACATTCTCCTACTATCAGTATTCCTCAGCGACGCCGAGGCACTATGGAACTGTCAGCTTAATGTGAACAGGCCTCCAGATCACCCGAAGTCGCGACGTACAGGCCGCCAATCGCCCCTTTACGACTGTTGTGAAGAGGCTAAAGGTTGATGCAAGGCCTTGGAAGGCCAAATTTTTCTCACAAATCCTGTCGTGTCATTCAGACACGACGATTTCTTAATGCTCCATCCACGAATCGGAACGATACCAAGCCTATTGTGGTCCTCCTACATTGAACTGGTCCATTCCTATAGTTAGGAAAAGGAGGATCAGATATGGCGAACAAACGTCCGAAGCCCGAGGAGATCGTCCCCAAGCTCCGGCAAGTCGAGGTTCTTATCGGTCAGGGCAAGAGCCGGCTCGATGCGATCAGAGCGATAGGCGTTGTTGAGCAAACGTACTACCTCTGGCGCAAACAGTACGGTGGCATGGGAGCCGGCCAGATGAAGGAACTGAAGCGTCTACAAAAGGACCATGAACAGTTGCGAAGAGCCGTTTCGGATCTGACCTTGGACATGATGATCTGACCGAGGCCGCAAGGGGAAACTTTTGAACCCGGCGGGGCTTCGGGCCTGCATTGATCAGGTGTGTGGCAAGCTAGAGGTATCTGAGCGCCGGGCCTGTCAGGTTCTTGGCCGACATCGATCGACACAAAATCACCAACCGAGGGGCCGCGCAGACGAAGATCGTCTGCTGGCGGACGTGATCGAGCTGGTGCGAGAGTATGGTCGATACGGATACTGTCAGTTCGCAGCATTGCTGAGAGATGCCGGTTGGCTGGTCAACGAAAAGCGCATTGAGTGCCTGTGGCGACATGGGGGCTGAAAGTGCCAACGAAACAGCCGAAAAAGCGACGGCTCTGGCTGAATGACGGTTCATGCGTGAGGTTGCGGCCAGAATACCCATTCCACGACCGTACCGTCCGTGTGACCCGCTGTGGTCGAATCTGCATCGGCAAAAGAAAGATCAATCTCAGCCAGGTCTTCGCCGGCCAAATCATTGGCATCAAGCAAGTCGACAACCAAGTCTGGCTTGTCTCATTCATGCACTATGACATAGGATTCTTTGATCACCAGGAAGCACGCGTCGAGCCCGCGCCTAACCCGTTCACACCGGAGAAACTGTAAACCATCTCTCCGGTATAAACTGTAAACCATGTGTCCAGAATGGACCGGCTGGGGATTGGTGGAGCCAGGCGGAATCGAACCGCCGACCTCTTGAATGCCATTCAAAAATCTCAGTAGTACTTCCAAGAACATAAGAACACATACCGAACACGATATCCCATGTATCGTTGACATTAAGAAAACATAGACGTACACAGCGAAACTAAATCGATCGCCGGTGATCATAGCGATTTGTTACCCCAATGCTTCCCTAGGCTTGTCGGGTAACAGCAACCAACGGATCCGAGGAACCACCATAATGCCGACGAAACGCCTCACCGCGGCATTGGTCGAGAAGGTGAAGCCGCCCAAATCTGGTCGCACGGAATACTGGGACACTCATGTGAAGGGATTCGGGTTGCGGGTAACCGACAAAGGCCGAAAGTCGTTCGTTGCCATGACCCGGATTGGTGGCCGCAAGCTCGTCCGCGTTACACTTCGCCAACCCGTAGCAGGTCCTAAATACGGTGACTGTGTAGCAAAGGCCAGAGCCGAGGCGATAGAGATCGTCGAAAAAGCACGGCGTGGCGAAGACCCTAGACACAGCAGCCGTGGTCACGATTGGCCCGACACAGTCAAAAAGGCAGCTGAACTGTTCCTTGAGAACTATGTTCGACGCGAAGGTCTACGGAGCGCTGATCAAATTGAACGGCAATTTCGTGTCGATATCTTGCCAGTGATCGGTGATCGTGAGATTGATCGCGTAAGCCGAGACGATATGCACATGGTGATCGACACGATCGCAAAACGCACCCCCGTCGGCGCCAATCGTGTTTATGCAACCCTGTCCCGATTCTGCAATTGGTCGGTATCGCAACGGTATCTTTCAGTTTCGCCGTTAGTCGGCATGGCGCGGCCCTTCAAAAATGAGAAAAGCCGCGATCGCGTTCTATCCCGGGATGAGATTGGGTGCCTGTGGAAGATTTGGGATGCCCAGACGTATCCGTTTGGATACATGGCTAAGCTTCTCTTGGTCACCGGCCAACGTCGAAACGAGGTTAAGTTAATGCGCTGGCAGGACGTCGACCTTGAAAAAGCGATTTGGACGATCCCTGCTGCGGTGGCGAAAAACAATGAGGCGCACATTGTGCCCTTGTCGCAATTGGCTCTGGAACTCCTGAGCAGTGTACCTCAAGTTGGCGACTACGTGTTTACTACCGGCCGACGTGGCAGCGGACCGGTCTCCGGATTCTCGAAAGTAAAACGTGCCACCGATAGAGCAACTCGGACAGATCCAGATGACGAGTCGACGGCAATTCCAGGCTGGACCTGGCATGACATGCGTCGTACTTGCGCGACTGGCATTGCGGAGCTTGGCTTCCCTGTCCAGGTGTTGAGCAAGGTCTTGAACCATACGGACGGCGCGGCCCAAGGGATTACAGCGATCTACAATAGGTTCCGGTACGAGGACGAGACGCGACGTGCGCTGGAGGCTTGGTCGAACCAATTGTCGTCAATCGTCGGCGTTGTCAGCGAGAACACCGTTGAGTTCCGGCGATAGGGTTTGTTGACCGGTGCACGTAATTGTTAGTTGACTTTTTATAACTAATATATTAGTTAGTTGAAATGAACATCGAACAAACTTACCAGGTCAAGGACATCGTCAAGCGAGTTTTTCATCCTCGGAACCCGGACCTCGCAAAAAAGGCGACTGAACGTATTGGCCACTGGACCCGCGCCGGATTGCTAAGAACGATTGGAGAAACATCTAAAGGAACCGGTCGCCAACGATCGTATTCAGAAACGGAAATCTTTGTTGCCGCCGTACTTCAAGAATTAAACAAGTATGGATCCAACCGAGCGATGCTCGAATTTACTGCAAGGGAAGTGCGCGACGCTCTCGACTGGCCTATGAAGGATTTGGCGTCGTTGCACGAGTCGACCGCGGAAAATTTCACGAGAATTTGCGAGGCGCGAGATGGGTCCGAGAATCTGGTCTTCCTTTGCATCATACCTGACCCAATATCGTTCGACGGTTTCTTTGGCATGGAAGTGACCTATACACCTTTTTCGAGCGACCTTTCCTGGAGTGGGATAGCAATTAACCTGTCAAGGATCCTCGATGACGCCAAACAGAAGTAAATCATTCCGATTTAGTTTAACTAACTTACTCACTAGTTAAAAGGGATAATCTTATGCGAATGTTGACTTACCCGGAGCTCAAATCGATGAAGGGCATTCCTTACAGTCGCGTCCATATCAGACGCTTACGTCTTGCCGGAGCTTTTCCGCAAGCCGTCAAATTGGGTGGTAACACCCTTGCCTGGGTCGAGGCTGAAATCGACGACTGGCTGGAAGAGAAGGCAGCTGAACGCCGGCGCACGTCTACTGCGGATAGCGGGCCGGCCGGCGATGCTACATAAACGAAGAACGCCGCCGGTTGGCCTCCGGCGGCGCCTCGAAAAATGTTGGTCTATGACGACAACAATTTCAAAGATAGCTGCCCCAGCACAAAACGTCAACTTTGTCGCCTCCACCGGCTCGACCATCGGTCGCCGTAGGGCGCCTGCATCCGTTGACCGTGACCTCGCAAGCGCGCCGGCAAGGCGATGAGCGATCTCGCACCAACTACCCCCACCGAGGCGGCGCAACAGCTTTGGCAGACCAGCAAGCCAGTAGCCGGCACGCCCGTCGCGATCTACCTCAATCACTGCGGTATCACGATCGAGCCGCCCCGATCGCTCCGCTATCACCCCGCCCGGCGGCACGATGCGACGGGGCTCTACTTGCCCGCCATGCTGGCCAAGGTCGTCAATTCGGATGGCGTGCCGATCGGCATCCACAGCATTTTTCTACGAATGGACGGCCGCGGCCGGGCTGGCGTCGCAACAATCGAAATCACGTTGGGCCCTTGCGCTGGTGGCGGGGTTTATCTCGGCAGGCCGGCGCCGGCAATGGCTGTCGCGATCGAGGTCGAGGCCGGCCTTGCTGCCGTGCAGGCGAGCGGCGCTCCCGCCGTCGCGGCGCTGTCTGCGGACAATCTAAGGGTGTTGGATCTGCCGACTTCCGTTCGCGACGTCGTGACCATCCCCGCCGGCGGCGGCGCCGGCCAACAAGCGATCCGGATCGCCACGCAAAGGTTTGAGCAAGAGGGTCGCCGCGTCCGCATGGGAACAACCCCCAACGACATCGCCGGCGAAGCGGGGGTTTGATGACAGCGCTCCCGCCGGCAAACCCTGACCTGGTGGCAGAATTCGAGCGTGCTTGCGCGGCAATGCGTGATCAGCACTTCGCTCGGCTGAACACATTGGGGGTCGGCCGCGAAGCCTACATCATTGCCAAGCCCCTGTTGCTCCCGGCGCCGATCGGCATGGCGCGCGTCGAAATCGAAGGCAGCGCCTACCAGCCGGCAGAACAGGGCGGCCGCGGCATGTTCGTGCAGCCCGTCTTGGACAGCCTTGACGAGCTGGTCGATGTCGTGGCTTGGCACCCCGACGCTCCTGGACGCTGGTTTATGCGCCACGAAGCTGCGCCGATCATGGGCGCCGACATAGTCGAGGAAGCTGCGTTCTTTGGCGATATTCTCGTCGTGCACCCAACGCCACTTGAATGGCTCAAAGCCGGCGGCGGCGGCGCCTGTGTGCTCGATTGGGACCGAGCATGGTTCTGGCTCGGCTGCGTTCGTGACATCGCCCCTCTTCATACCTGGACGCAGCGCCGGCTCGAGAACGCGCTACGCAGCCCGCGCCCAACCACGCGAATCCGGAAAGCGGAAGCAGATGCGGAGGCCGCTTGACCAACATTGACAAGCTAGCCGTCATCGACCCAATCACTTGGCAGGGCGTGCCGCTGCCCGTCCGCCGCTGGATCGTGCCTGGCCTTGTGCCGCACGGCTCCGTGACGCTGCTTGCCGGCGACGGCGGTGTAGGGAAGTCGCTACTTGCCATGCAGATGCTGGCGGCAGCGGCACTAGGCCGGGACTGGATCGGCGTAACAATCAACAACGTCCGGGCGATCGGCGTGTTTTGCGAGGATCTACCGGACGAATTGCATATCCGGATGGCGGATATCGTCCGTCTCTACGGCTGCTCTTTTGGCGACCTTGAAAACCTCAATCTTTTGAGCCGCGTCGGGGCAGACAGCATCATGGTGGATTTTCCCAGCCAAGAAGCCAAGGGCGTGCCGACGGCGTTCTATGAGCAGGTCAGCACCCTTTCACGAGAGTTCGGCGCTCAGCTTCTTGTGCTCGATTCCGTTCATGACGTTTATGGCGGTAACGAGATTCATCGGGGGCAGGTCCGGCAGTTCATCGGGCTATTGCGCCGGATTGCAATAGACATCGATGGCGCCGTGGTCCTGCTCATCCATCCGTCCCGTGCCGGCCGCGCCGATGGCGGTGGCGAGAGTGGTTCGACGGCATGGCACGCCGCGGCACGTTCTCGGCTCTACCTAACGAAGCCGGACGACGGCGCTGAAGGTGACGACGGCCGCGTGCTGAAGGTGGTGAAGTCCAACTACGGCCCGTCCAATTTCGAAATCGATCTGCGCTGGTCAGATGGCGTTTTCGAATGTGAGGGCGAACCCTGGGGCGTCGTTGCTCAAATCAAAGTACGCAACGATGCCAAGGTGTTCTTACGGTGCCTCGACATCGTCGCCGAACAGAAACGGGACGTCTCCGACACCGTAAATTCACCGCGATTTGCACCAAGGCATTTTGCCCAAATGCCGGAAGGGAGGCGTGTCGGGAGAAAGCGCCTGATAGTCGCCATGGAGTCGCTGTTCGCATCTGGCGAGATCAAAATCAGCGAGGTTCCGGGCTCAAACCGCCACCCCAAAAAGGTCATCGCAAGGAACCAATTGATATGATAGAAGTATCGAAACTAGATGCGCTAAGTGCGCTAAGTGGGTTTGCTAAGTCATTGATTCCGCTTGCGCCGAGTGTCGTGCGCCAAGTGCGCCAAGTGAAAGCTAAGTCATTGATTTCATTGCGCCAAGTGTGCGCTGAGTCACTCCCCTATATATATATATATATATATAGGTGGCCCCTTATGGGGAGCCACCATCCAATATATTCAGAACGCGGCAGACGCCCTACACGACTCGTACATTTATGGACGGTGCGAGGATTGGTTTGCCGTCGTCGGTCAAGCTTTCAATATACCTGAGCCGGAGGGCTGAAATGGACGATATCACCATCGCCGAAGTCTCCAAGTCAAAGACCGAAACCCTTCGAATCCGCTTGAACGAATTCCACGGACGGCACTTTCTGGACGTGCGGGCGTTCTATGAGAAAGACGATGGCGAGCTGGCGCCGACAAAGAAGGGCGTCGCGATCCCGCTAGCCAAGGTGGCGGACGTGATCCAGGCTCTACAAGCCGGCCTAGCCAAAGCAGACGAACTTGGATTGCTGAACGGTGAAGGCCATGAGCGCCAGACCATTACTGGATGAACTGACTCGCCTTGGCGTGACGATGCACGCCGACGGCGGCAAGCTGCTTTTCATCGACCCCAAGCGCGCTCTAACGCCAGCATTGAGGGGCGCGCTCCGGACAAACCGAGCAGCCTTGTTGGCCGAACTGGCCGGACGGCCATCGTCACACCTCGAGGTCGCGGCGACGGCTGTCGAGGTGGTGCCCGCAGCCGACGGCAAGGGCGCGCGCCTGGTGGTCCGCGAGGACGGGCGCATCGCCGGCGCGGTCCTGTCGCCGATCGAACTTGCCGAGCTTGCCGAGCAGTTGATGGAAGCAGGCGGCCGGGCAGCGTTGGCCAAGAGGCAGGGCGTGTTGTGATGGGATTGCAGGCACACCCCTACGCAAGACTATTCCCGCCCATGAGCGATAAAGCCTTCGAAGCGCTCCGGCAGGATCTCGCAGAGAATGGCCAGCACGAGCCGATTGTCATCACTGCAGACAACAAGATTTTGGACGGTATGCACCGCTACACGGCGTTGGCGCGGATGCAGGCAGAGATCAAGACCGAAGTTTTCGAGGGCACGGAGGCAGAGGCGTTGGCGTTGGTGGTATCGAAGAATTTGCACCGCCGCCATTTGAATGGGTCGCAACGCGCGATGGTTTCGGACAAACTGGCCGATATGAAGCAAGGCGCCCGCACCGACCTTGCTTCAATTGAGGCAAAGTCTCAGGTCGCCGCCGCCGAGATGATGAACGTCAGTCGGAGTTCGGTGCAGCGTGCCGGAAGGGTCCGCGCAGAAGCCGAGCCGGAGATTGTCGAAGCGGTTGAAGCCGGCCGCATGGAACTCAACACCGCTGTGCAAGCCAAGGATCTTCCCGCCGAAGACCAAAGGGCGATCGCCGAATCCGACAATCCTAAATCTGAGGTCAAGAAGCGCAGGCGCGCGGCGCGGGAAAAGGGATTGGCCGCCGCCACGGCCGCCGCCGGCGCGGCGCTCGGGACCACGCAATATGGCGTGATTTACGCCGATCCCCCATGGCGGTTTGAGCCCTATAGCCGAGAGACTGGCATGGACCGCGCCGCCGATAATTACTATGGGACGCTGGTCACCGCCGACATTGCCGGCCTTGACGTGCCCGGCGCCGCGCATACCGATTGCGTATTGTACTTGTGGGCTACGGCTCCAATGCTGCCCGATGCGCTGGACGTGATGCAGGCATGGGGGTTCGGCTACAAGACCAACATGGTCTGGTCAAAAAACAAGACGGGCACAGGCTACTGGGCTCGGAATAAGCACGAGCACCTATTGATAGGCACCCGTGGCAATGTCCCGGCACCGGCGCCCGGTGACCAGCCTGAATCGGTTGCCGAAGAAAAGGTTGGCATACACTCGGCAAAGCCAGCTTGGTTTCGATCGATGATCGAGCGGCTATATCCGAACGTGCCCAGGCTCGAAATGTTTGCTCGAGAATCCGCCGACGGTTGGGACGCTTGGGGCAACGAAGTCAATGGGAGCCGGCCCGATGAATGATCGCCGCCGACTGCCGGACATCCTTACCCAATTTCTCGATTTCCCGAACGTGACCGAGAGCCACATTCGGGAAATCAGGCGGCTTGAAAGCATCGTCACCCGGAGCCCGTTTGAGGTTGTTCTCGACCTGAAACAATGTATGCAGGGACTCCCGGCCACTGGCGAGCGCACCGGTTGCCCCGCAGACGACACGCCGGATCGCATTACAGAGCTCTTTGGCTTTGTCGCCAATCACGACGGTCCGACCGATTGGATAATCGTTGCGTTCAGTCTGCTTTGCGCCACCGCGGATGACGCTTGGCCGGTGAGCAAGTTGCGCTATGAGGTCGAAAAAATTGAGGTTGACTACATTCTTGACGACCCCGGCACCGGCGATGCGGCGATCGAGCGGCTCGACAGGGTGATTTCTTGGTGCGAGGCCCATGGCGCAGGCGCGACGAAACATTGACGGAGCGGGACCGGCGATCGACGCCAGAACGCGATTAAGCATGGATGCCGCCTTGCACAGCCGCACCAGGATCGCCGCAACGGAAATTTAGAACCCCATGGGCGCCGGCCGGCCGTTCAGGCGGAAATTGAGCCGGATATGAGCCCGCGACCGACAGTCCGCCGGGCACCGCCGACGGCAATTACACGAGCGCCATGTTTCCGGCGCCACAGAGCACGCCCGCCAGCCGTTCCACGCCATCCGGAATGCTAGCATTGCGCAGCAACAGCAGCTCGCCGCCGGGCGCTCGCTGTGGTGCCGGCGGCCGTGGTCAAGCGGGTCCTTCCGAGACCGTCGGCGCCGCGGGTGTGACGAACCGCCGCCTGTAGGAAATATTTCCGAGACTGAAACCAGACAAGAGGCCAGAAAGGGTAAAGCCAAATGGGGGCGCTTAGACCGCACGACTCTATCGGCGCCGGCGGTCTCCGCCCCTCTTCTTTTGCGCCCATTTCTCGCTAATATCGTCGGCGATGTTTGTGAGTGTTTCCCGAACGAGATCGGTAAGAATTTGGTTGATACGCAGGGTATCGGCGCCGCGCAGCCGCGGCGCCGCCTTAGCCGGAAGCGCTAACAGCTTTGATCGAACGGCGGAGTAGTCTTCGGTCATGATGGCATGCATTTGGTCGATTGGCGCGAGAGTGCCTGCCGATTGTTCGTACTCCATTTCGGCCGCCTTGCGCTTGGCTCGCACCAACAGAACCTGCTCGGTCCTTATCTCTTCGACGGCCGATCGCTTGCCATTCTTCACGAAGCCAAGGTACGCCCGCACGGTCGGGATTGTCTCGTAACGCCCGCGGCGGATCGGCGGCGGAATGATCCCGTCCCTCACCAATTGACCAATGCGCTGAGGCGTCAAGTCGAGCATTTCCGAAAGCTCGCGTGTCGACACAATCTGTTGATTTTGTTCAGTTATTTGTCGCCTCGCACCAATCACCTGAGTCTGCGGACATAAAGTAAAGTGAGGAAATTTTTCCCACAAATCGGGCAACGCCGCGCCCGCGCTGTACCCGCTGCGTATTCGGCGCAGGAAGGACCCGCAACACACCGTTTAGCAAACAGTTCATTTAGACCATTCACTGTCTAGGTACGCAAGTCATAGCATATCTGACGTCAGCGCCCATGGGAAAAATTGGGCGTTTGCTAATTGAGGCTTTCCGGCTCATCGTAGGCTTAGGATACCCTTTTCTGCATAGCGACGTCCAAAAACAATCTGATGGTTGGTTCGAGTGTGACCGACGGTGCTTCGGTACTTTTGTGACTTTGAAGGAGCATCACGATGCACACGTAAAACGACGATCAGTTAATCCGGGGCAGAACCGCCTCTCCAACCAAATCTCGTTTGGGCTATTCCAACGAGTTTACATCCTGCCTATCGGACAGGGTCTCCCCGCTCTGCCCACCCATCCGGTGACGGCTTTATCCAAAAGCGGACAACATTTGGCTATCCCCGCAAAGCCAATTATGTGGCCGCTCCAGTCCCGAAAACAGACCAATTTTTACACAGGTCGTAAATGGCGCTCCTGTTAAGGGTTGGCGGACACCTGCCGACCGAGACACGCCGCAACCACACCGACACGGCAGGTGTCCGCCAAGCCTCAGGGGAGGAAACCGCGGGCCGGACTAACGTCTTCGGAGCGGGGTCGCGGGTCTATGGGGATTTTACATTTGAGTGGATGTCGGGAAGCTCTGACGGCGGCTTTCGAGGACAGTAAGAACCGGTGATTGGCGCCGGTGTAGCGTGTACAGCGGCGGTTTCGAGGTTCCGTGCGGCGACAGCGTGCTAGGGTAATTCCGTGTTGATACGGCGTTTGCCAAAGAAGTGCTGTGGCCGGCGAGGAGCTGGCGTTGCGGGTCGGGTTTCTCGG